>Ga0335397_10000920_pt1 | contig 40049 bp, 45 predicted proteins | sample MAT04_FD_205740 | JGI IMG/M metagenome (GOLD analysis project Ga0335397, IMG submission 205740) | Freshwater microbial communities from Lake Fryxell liftoff mats and glacier meltwater in Antarctica - MAT-04 (spades assembly) (version 2) ... | reverse complement strand
TTCTGAAAGCTATCCAAGCTTTAAAGAGGCGATACTTCGTGAACTAGCCATTAAAAAACTCCCTCGCGCTAAAAAAATAGAGCTCATCTCGCTAACCGCAGTATTCTAGAGATCCATCTCCTGTGAGTTCTGAGGGAGAACAACATCATATATCTGTAAATCTCCTTTAACTTTTAAGGCAAATGCTTCTCGCTGGGGAGTATCACCATGCACTAAGAACACTTTTTTTACTCCTTTAATATGTCCCAGCCATGTAAGAAGCTGTTTTTGATCAGCATGTGAGCTCATCGAGAAAACCTCCCTAATGTGCGCTTTAATCTTAACTGGCTTGTCATTAATAACAACCTGCTTTGATCCTCCTAAAATTTTTCTTCCCACTGTCTCCTCCGCCTGATACCCTACGAAAAGCAATCTCGTTGTCTCATATGGAAGATAGTGCGCAGCATGGTGCATAATCCTTCCTCCAGACATCATTCCCGAACCCGCAATAATAACCTTTGGCTCCATCGCCTTTATAATCTCCTTACTATCCCTAACCTCTTGAGTAACTACTAAACCAGGAAAATCAAAAGGGTCATCAGTGTGCTCATGAAGTTCATCATTATAAAATCCTTTAAAGTCTTTAAAAATAAGTGTCGCTCGGATCCCCATTGGGCTATCCATAAAGACAGGTATGTCTTCACTTATTTTTCCATCTTTTTTAAGATGATTGATCCTATGCAGCAACTCCTGCGTGCGCTCGAGAGAAAATGCAGGGATAAGAAGTACGCCACTTTTTTCCTGCACAGCACATATCTCTTCCATGAGAATCTGTGTAGGATCTTCTTCTGGATGATTTTTATCACCATATGTAGCCTCCATAACTACTACGTCAGCTTCATCTATATACTCTGTGGGCCTCACAATATCTTCAGGACTATTACCTAAATCACCACTGAAAACGATCTTCATGCCATCTTTTGTATCGGTGAGCAAAATACTAGCCGATCCTAATATGTGCCCCGCATCCTTAAAGACCACTTTAGCACCTTTTACTTCAAATTCCTTATCATATTGGACAATCTCAACCATCTTTAATACCTTTTCCACTTCATCCATGCCATATAATGGCTCAAACTCGAGATTTTCCTGAGCTATTTTCGCACTATCATGAAGAACTACATCTATTAACGCTAATGTCGGCTCTGTCATGTAGATTTTCCCTTGAAATCCACTAAAAATGAGTAAGGGCAGCCTCCCGCAGTGATCCAAATGAGCGTGTGTCAGGAAAACAGCTTCAATCTCAGATGCCCTAAATCCTAACGGTTCAAAATTAAGATCCGCAACGACTTTAGTACCCTGAAACATCCCAAAATCTATCAATAAACTTGAGTCACTAGCTGTTCTTAGGAGAAATGAGGAGCCAGTTACCTCGCCAGATGCACCGAGAAAAGAAATTTTCTTCATCTATCATCAGTATATACTAATAATAAGATCAGCAGAAACAAACTCTTTTCTTATAAAAACCCTGTCTCTGGTAATAGTATAGAAAAAGACTATACTTTAAGCATGGCACGAGCTAAATCGAGATCACTTTATCTTGATACTCCCTCTATCCCCTCTGGAGAAAGGGGAAGAGATATAGAAAAAAGAACAGTAAGTTATTGGCTAGAAAAACTTCATGTTCAAAGAGACCAAATAAAGACCGGTGAGGCAGAAAAAGAAATATTATCTAAAATCAATGATCGTGAAGTGTTGAAAAAACTTCAATCTCCAGATAAAAACCAACATGAGCTGGCTCAGTCTGGAATAAATGAAAACACAAAAAATGCTGCCACTAAAAAAGAAGAGGATCTACAGACTATCGATGACCTAGTAAAAAAATCAAATAGAAGAATCACGACCATAACATCAATCTTTCCCTGGGATTTCTTTCCTAGCACAATCGATGTAGAAGAAAGCCGAATTACTTTCAAGTTTAATCAATTTCTATCATCACAATCACACAGTGTGGATCTTAAAGATATCTCAAATGTCTTTATAGAATTCTCTATGTTCTTTGCAACACTTCAGGTCGTATCACGAACTTTTGTCCAAAACGATATTAAGGTTGGTTTCTTAAATAAAGAAAAGGCCAGGAAGGTTCAGGGCATTATAGAAGGACTAAGAACACTCGCAGAACATGACGTTAATACATCTGATTACGAAATCGATGAGCTGATCGCAAAGATTGGGGAATTTCATGCTAACAAAGAGTCGTAGCCCAAATAAAATTAAGATATATTAATTATCTTCAACGTATTTTTTGAAGTTATCCAAAATTGATTGCTATCCACCTATTTACATCTCTTTAGGATTTTCATTCTCTGAATCAAGTGTCTTGACCACTTTTACGCCCTCAAGTAGCTTAGTAAATTCTATTTTCACGTGACTTCCATCTCCAGTGTCATATTCAATAAATTCATGCGCCATTATGTTTGTATGGGTAGCACTAAAGTCAAAACCCTCACTAAACTTTAGTGTAACGAAAACATGTAATTTGATGGTCATTTACCAAGCCAGTAGCTTGCATAAATGCATAACATATTGTTGGACCAACGAACTTAAAACCTCTTTTGAGCAAATCTCTACTGAGAGCCTCTGCCTCTTTTGTTTTCGCTGGATACTGACTGAGATCATTAAAATAATTTTTCAACGACTTATTACCGACAAATTGCCAAAGATATTTATCAAAACTTCCAAACTCTTTTTGTATCAAAATAAATGCTTTTGCATTTTGAATACTAGATGCTATTTTTAACTTATTCCTAATTATTCTACTATCAAGAAGAAGGGAGTTAATTTTCTCAGTATCGTATTGTGCAATCTTTTTGACATCAAATGAATCAAAAGCTTTTCTATAATTATCTCGTTTTTTTAAAATTGTTGTCCATGAAAGACCTGCTTGTGCACCTTCAAGAGTTAGGAATTCAAAGAGAATTCTATCATCATGAAGTGGAACTCCCCACTCCTTATCATGATAGTCTATATTAACTGCATCAGTTGCCCACTCACATCTCATTTTATTTTTCATATTAAATAAACTAAATTTGAGGCATGTGTGAAGCAGTAAACGTGCTGAGTATGCCGGCCTAAAACTAGCTTATCCAGCCAACTATTTTCTCACACAGAAATATGCCTTAGCGTCTTATAATAAAACCCGTCTTAGCAGGAAGTGCTGTGTCTATTTGTTTTATTTTTTCTACAACTTCTTTAGGATTTGGTATTTCAGTTAGATAAATCTCCTGCTGAAGTGCCGGACTGAAGATTCTTATCGCCCCATACTTTAATATCCTACCGAATAATCCTTGCTGTGATGAGATGGATTGAACGTTACTTAGTGAAAAAGAACGCTCTTTTCTAGTGATAATCCCTGTAACATATACAATTTCTTTCTCTGGCTTTAAGATGTAGTAATTATTTGCCCACTGCAAAACAATATACATAGCTATAATTATTTCGATGGAGGTAAAAAGGAGTGATTTAGTCAATACAAATGGATTGAGAGACAGATCAACATCTGCTTGGACTTGGAGAGCAGCCAAAGCAACTCTGATTGCAACATAAACAACAGCAACCAACAATTCCGCTAAAATAAGTCTTAGAAACATTGTCACCAGAGACTTTCTTATGATGAGGCTTTGAGCAAGCTGTTTTGGTACTTCATCCATAATTATGATGTTAAGTCATCTAAGCTTTTTAAGGGCTTGAGTGCATAGATATAGTTAATACCAACAAGTATAGATAGTGCAACTACACTTAATAATATACCGAGCGCATCAAGATCAGGACTGAGCATTTTCCTAGCTACTATCAAAATCATTAACTCCAAAACAGTAGCAAGACTATGAAGCACTATCAGCCTTATAAGCTCCACTCCAACTAACAATAATAGTATATACGAAATAAAATGATAAAACGTATCTATCTTCGACCAATCCATTTCCAAGAATCCGCCAATACTATTGGCTGCAAAAAAGAAGACTCCGAGGAATACCAGAGCTGCAAGAAGTAATTCAAATACTTTTATTGATTTAAGAAAATTGTCTTTCATGTATATAAAGTATAGCATATTGACTATTGACATACTAGAACAAGTGTTCTAATATTTAGTAGAACATACGTTCTAAAAATATGTCTACCACATCCAAAGAAATCATACTAAAAAAAGCCTTAAAGATATTTGCTAAAGATGGATATGATGGATTAAGCATGAGGATATTGGCAGAATCAATACCAGTTGTTCCTTCCGTACTCTATCATCACTTCACCGATAAAGATAGTCTACTTAAATCTATGTTTGATCATCTTAATTCAGAGCTTGGCAAAAAGCGCGCAAAACTTCCCATTCCACTAACTGCATCAGAGATGCTGAGACAGCGTATTATTTTTCAGTTAGATAACGCAGAAGAAATCGTTGCAGTACTTAAATATTATCTTGCCTACCGAAAGCGTTTTCCACAACTTAAGACCGGTTTTGTTCCTGAAAAGGCCTATTTACATATAGAAGAAGTGTTAAGTTATGGTGTGCAGACTGGTGAATTTCACTCACTCAATATTCAAAAAGATGCAAAAGTTATAACCCATGCAATTAATGGCTTTCTACTTGAGTACTTTCCTGACACCCCCAAAGGAAATGAGAAAGCGGCATTAGTTGAAAATACTCATCAGTTTTTTATAAGATCACTAAAAAATCAGGTTTTGAAAGGAGGTGAAAAAATATGAAACAGTCTACAGTAATTTTAGGAATAGTAGGAATTCTTATAGTCGCAGGAATTGGTTTTTTTGTCATAAATAATCAAAACTCCAATCCTAAACAGTCTATGAGTAAGGAATCTAGTCCAACAGCTGTAACTGAGCAGAAAGCTATGAATAACAAAACAATCGTTGAAACAGCTGTAGAATCAAGTAATTTTACAACACTTGTTGCGGCAGTCAAAGCAGCAGGTCTCGCTGAAACATTATCAGGCACTGGACCATTTACGGTCTTCGCGCCAACTGATGAAGCGTTTGCCAAATTACCAGCTGGTACGGTAGAAAGTTTGCTGAAAGATAAAGAAAAGCTAAAAACAATTCTTACCTACCACGTTGTTTCTGGCAAAGTGATGGCAGCTGATGTTGTCAAGCTCAATACTGCTACAACAGTGCAGGGTCAGGACGTTACCATAAAGGTAGAGGATGGCAAAGTAATGGTTGATAACGCAAATGTGGTTACAACCGATATCGAGGCGTCAAATGGAGTAATCCATGTAATTGACACCGTTCTCATGCCCAAATAGGTAGAGAGTTACTGGCCTATTGCAAAAAGAAACATGCCAATAGGCCAGTAAACAAGATTATATAATAAAATTTGATATATAATAAACTTAAGATATATTTCTATGGAAATAAATTCTCGTATAATCATACCTACTCTCCTTGTATCTTTTTTGGTTTTCTCTTTCTTTATCAATACCGGAACTACCCATGCACATCAACCTCGGATAGTTACCGATAGCTCAATAATTGTTACAATTCCTGAAGTATCAAAAGCATATTACGGAAAACTTGAAGGGAGGGAAGCAATCTATCAAATACAATCCGACAAGCCCTTTGCTTTATACGTAAATGTACTTGTACCAGATATTAAAGGGCAAAAGAAAGACATTTCGGCAGTTATTCTAAAAGAAGGAACTACCCTTCCAATTGCAACACTCGATGGATCTACTTTTATATGGAAGAAGTTTTTTGAAGAATTTGGGAGAGATATGTACTGGCAAGGGCCAGAATATAAAGCACAAGTAGATGCTGGCAATTACGAAATACGCGTATCGAGTAGCAACAATGACAGCAAGTACTCTCTAGCCATAGGGGAGATAGAAGCATTTGATTTTAAAGAAGGCATGAATGCGCTGAAGCTAATCCCAGAACTTAAAAAGGATTTCTTTAATACATCACCATTTGGATTCATTCTATCGCCTTTTGGATGGGGGCTAATTGTTATTATGTACTTGCTGGCATTTATATTCGGATTTACCTATCGCACTTTACTTAAAAAGTTTGCACGGAAAACATTTCGCAGTGCAAGCAAAAATATCGGCAAAAATGATAGGACGATACGAATTGTTATCGGCATAGCACTTCTCCTTATAGCAGCTACTACTACATGGAGTCCATGGTTGCTTTTCTTCTCAGGCTTTGCATTTTTTGAAGCGATATTTTCTTGGTGCGGGATATATGCTGCTATGGGCAAAAATACATGTCCAATTAATTAATTTTATGAACAACACTTATAATTGGTACTCAACACTTATTAAACCTTCATGGTCACCACCTAGTTGGCTTTTTGGGCCAGTGTGGACAATCCTTTATCTTATCATCGCTATTTCATTTGGTGCCGTATTTTATAAAACAGCGATAGGTAAAATTCCGTGGATTATTGCATTACCTTTTATATTAAATCTAGTATTTAATTTTGCATTTACACCTCTCCAGTTTGGATTAAAAAACAATCTTTTGGCGTCAATCGATATTTTACTCGTGCTAATAACCATCATTTGGATGTTTGTTGCTATCTGGCCACATATGAGATGGGTAGTATATGCTAATATTCCTTATTTGCTGTGGGTATCTTTTGCAACCATATTACAATTCACCATAACGTACCTAAATAAATGAAAGCCATAATCAACATTGCAAATGACAAAATGCAGAAAAATTACCGTTATATTTTAGAACAACCCCCTGGAAGCAATTTTAAAACTGAATTCAAACCTGAACTTACACCAAAGCAGCTGCTTTCACTTGGTGTATTTGGGGGTAAATATATGACCGATTGTCAAAATGAGTTTCCAAAAGACTGGTTTGATCACGCAAAATTGTGTTCTGATAAACATGATCAAAACCTTAACTTTTATAAAGTGAACGCAAGCCAACCATTGTCTGTATGGAGAAGTAAAGGTTGGATTTACCCTGAAGATCCAAGAGGATGGTTTCAATGGTATTGCAGATACTATTTAGGGAGAAGGCTTCCAGTTGAAGATAAAATACAGATAAAACGTTGGAAAGCAATGACAAGGCATATTGCACAAATTAAGAAACACTGTTTACCTGAGAACATGAATTGTCGAAAAGTACAAAGGCAAGCTTTGCTTCATTGGGCGTACGATAGTCGCAAAATGTAGCCTATTCTTAGGGATTACAATATCCACAGTTTCCTGCATAGGCAACTTTCTTTCCATCTGGATACAGCTCTTCTTTGGTAAACCCACATTTCTTGCAGGTATAGATATCAGCTAATGTGCTATCAGTTTTTAAGTCACACAGCTCACAAGGTAGACCTGGCTTTTTTTGGGTAATACTAAACCCAGGGATACCACACTTAGAACAGACTCGTAAGCAGTTTTTCACTAAATCCTCTGTTGCTGATTTAATATTTTCCATGCGGGTTGGGTTCACATACGCTCGCATATCTGTTTCAAGAAATACTTTTCCTCTTAGTGGTATTTTGAGAAACTTCCTTACTGCCTTCTCAAGCTGTTCGACTGTTGTCACACCCTTAACCATCCCCAGACTAATATCAGGATGTGCTCTAATGACTATCCCATGAGACGGAAAACCAATAGCATTTGCAAATTCAATTGCTTCTTCAACACTACTGACATACCGATGATTATCATTGGTTTTTAAGGAAACGCTTCCTCCGATAATTTCTAAATCATGCTTCTTGTCAATTAGCACAACAATCTCTGTATTAGCAGCAATAAAAGGAGATGCTGGATGGGGACCAAATGTCCCTTCACTGGCAATGCCAATTTCTGCACCCGTAAGCCTCATCCCTTCCTCTGCTTTTGCTCTTGCTGCATCCAGCTGGCTTCCTTTTCGTGCAATGTCTCTCGTAAATGTTCCAAATTGGTCGGTATCTATTTTTTCAGGAACGATAACCTTTAATCCAAGATGTTTTTCAAGAAGTGGAGCAATCACTCGCTCCTTTTTATGTTTATTGGCGATAACGGCTGTTCTTCCGTTGAAAAAGTCTTTTGCTTTCTGCATATTTCTGGGATACAAACATGTATAATACGGTGAAGTAATTATACACCTTAAAGATATGAAAATAGTTGTTGCAGCAGACCTACATTACGGCGTTGGATATAATCAAGAGATTTGTCGTAAATTCGTACAAAGAATCCTTAGAAAAAAGCCAGATGTCATCATTCTTGCAGGAGATACATTCCACTTTGATACCCAGTTACTGATTGACTGCCTAAAGCTTTTTGCTGACTTTAAAGGAGATAAATTGATTGTTGCGGGAAATCATGATTTATGGACAGAGAACGGAAATTCCCTTGAGCTCTATGAAAAAGTCATACCCAAAATTGTAAAAGAGAACGGATTTCATTATCTTGATGAGAAGCCATTTATCAAAAATAACATTGCTTTTGTTGGCAATATCAGCTGGTATGATTATTCGTTTAAAGATCCAACTCGCCCTATTCCCCAGGAGTTCTATGAAAAGAAATACTGGCCTGGAGCAGTGATTCATAATGATGGCAGATATGTACGTCTTGGTATAAGTGATGAGAGGTTTACCAAACAACTCAATGCAAAACTCAAGAGACATTTAACACAAGTGAGCAAGAATCCGAAGGTAAACACAATTATTTGTACATTTCATCATGTGCCATTCAAAGAATTGCAGCACTCTCATCATACTTCCATGGATAGGTTCTTAACTGCTTTTGCAGGAAGCAAAGAAACTGGAGGCATTTGCCTATCGTTTCCAAAAGTGAAATATGTCTTCTGTGGACACACCCACCAAAAAAGGAAAGCAGTCATGAATGGCGTCCATGCTATTAATGTTGGCAGTGACTATCTTAAAAAGAGGTTCGAAATTATTGAAGTATAGCTAATAGAAATCTTGCTAATGCAAAAGTAGTTTTTAAAGCCTGATGAAAACCATAGAAATGCTTCTTTGGGAAAGTTCGATTCCATGCATTCTAAGCTCATATCGGTAAGTAGAAACAAAGGCTTCTAACCCCCGCTCTAAAATGATTTCCCTTGGTACGAATGCTTTGAACAAAAATGAAGTGTTTAGCAAGCCAGTTCGGGCTATTTAGAGAGTACGGTCACTCTCAGTTCTTATATTGGCTGGCGGACATAGACGCTATTCGAACATATTGGCAGACTTCACCAGAACAATTTTATATACCTAACTTTACCTAATTAAATAGAAGAAAGCCTTGCTGTCTCATTAGCGTAAATCTCTGTACAGTTAACAAGTGGTAAATCCGTATCTTCTTGCTTGATCACTAAAGGTAAATCAGTACAAGCAACTAAAATAGCTTCAGCACCTTTTTCTTTTAAAGTCTGGATAACTTTTTTTAGTTGTTCAGTCTCATTATTTGACGCTTTTCCAGCTAGTTGTGTCATTATTACTTCGGTAACAATTCCTTGATTTTCCGTATCGGGTGCAACTTGTTGAATACCGATTTTTGAAAGTTCAGTACCGTAAATATTTTTATTGACAGTCGTTTGAGTCGCTAGTATTCCAACCTTTTTATATTGTTTTTCAGCCAATGTCTTGGCTACAGTTTCGGCAATTCCAATTACAGGAATAGCTAGTCGGTTACGGATGTCTTCCAATAAAAATTGGACGCTATTGCAAGCGATAACGATAAAATCACAGCTGTCTTCCTGAAGCGTTTTAGAAGCATCAACTAGTTCTTCAAGTATTTGTTTTTCATTTTCTATACTCTCGACAACATCGGGAATTGGAACACTGTACATAATCATTGAGGGGAAGTCTTTGTCGTACTTTGCACCAAAATTAACCTGATAATACTTGCAGATTGCTAAATACATATCTGAAAGCGCTTCAGGTCCCATTCCACCTAAAATACCTATTTTCTTTCTAAGCATGGGATAATTATACCAGGTTCGAATCCAAGGTGGAACTTTTGCTGCTGAGCAGGGATTCGAACCCCAATAAACGGATCCAGAATCCGTTGTCCTACCGTTAGACGACTCAGCAATGTATATGCAATTTTAGCCGAAATAGAAGTAAATTGCTAGACGCACCGAGAAATAGAGATACAAACGTCAGATGATGAATTAATCGTAATTTGTAAAAATAAATAATTTCCTATAGAGCAAGAAGAATTGTAAATAAAGACATTCGCTAATATCGACTATAATAGAATACTTCTAAAACACCAATTACTTTACGAGTACTATCGTAGGATTTTGACCAAGTAATCCAATTTTTATTTGCTGAATCGTCTTTTCAGGAAGATACTTCTTAGCATATTTTATAAAAAGCTCAGGCTTTCCAACTAGCGCACAAAGCACCCCGTCTACCTTAAGTATTCTCGAGTATTCTCTAATTGTTCCTTCATAAAGATCAGTGATACTTTCTACCTTTATCTGCTTGTCCCAAGGCATATTAGATATGGCAATATCAAAAAAGCTGCTCCTCCAACCGGATTTCATGGCATCAAGCGTAGTTATAATTTCAATATTCTTCTCTGATATATTCTCTAGATTTTTTTTTGCAATTATCACACTTTCTAGATTAATATCTCCCCCATATACTATATTATCTGCTAATAAGCATTCACAGAGTATTGTGCCGCTCCCACAAAAATTATCGACTATAATATTTCCTGACGAAAACTTTGTGGCCAACTGTACCATTGCAGCTGCAACGGTTGGTTTGAGTGATCCAGGTAATGAATACTTCTTATACAGACGATTATGGAGACTTATCTGAGTAAGTCTTACAGAAAATAAAACATCTTTTCTGTCGATAAATATTTTAAAATCGAAATTATCATGTGAGAGCTCTACAAATGATAGTTTATATACTTCCTTTACCCGAGACGCTACTTCTGGAATCAGCTCCCGTGTGTTAAGAGAAGAGCGGGCAGCACTGACTGTTAAAGAAAATGTATCATCCACTTTCCTATATCCCTCTAGATAAGTTTTTGCAACATTAAGATCAAGAGTACTAATATATTCTAGTATTTGAGCACAATTAGTTACACCTTCCATGCTACCTATATAAAAACCAAGGTCATCAATGGTTCGAAGCCCCATAAGTAAATCAATATCCGCATCAGATTCAAAGACTATCCTTTTATCTCCTTTATGAAGTATCATTGCCCTAACACGAACCAATAACTCCTCCTCAGAGACTTGCTCAAGACCCTTTGTCATATATGCTATATATTTCATGGTTTCATTTTACACCTCATCAGTGGGAAATGACAGGTTGATCAAAACTATTGATAAAAAAACTTTTATGAGGACATGTTTAGGACTATAATTATGAAGAAATTATACCAATTTTCCAACAAGGGCACGAAAAATGTCTCTTTTTGTCAAAATTCCGATAAGATTGCCCTTCGCGTCTACGACAGATAGCCGTGCAATATGTTTTACTTTCATAACTGATTCAGCTTTCATCAATGGGGCATCATCTCTTACTGAGATAAGCTGGTTATTCATGACATCTCTAACCTTCATTTTCATAATCTCCTTAATCTTTTTTTCCATTCCTACATAATCTCTCGAGTGAACAACGTCCTCGATATAGTCTTGCATCGATGGGAAACACTGAGAGAGGATATCTTGATCAGTAATAAACCCAACTAATTTTTTATATTTGCCACTTACAACAGGAATTCCTGTATGCCCATGCTTGAAAATTAACTTTGCGGCATCGAGAACTGACTGACTAGCACTAATTGAGTCAACATCTCGTTTAATAATATCTGCTACATTCATAGTCTCAAAAACATCCTATTTGTTCCAAATCGTACACCTCTGTATTAGCAAATGCAATGACCAAAATCATACTATCACTATGCTTGATACTTTCTAATTAATTTAGCTGAGTAATTCAGCCATTTTTATAAATTTCATGCTATCATGAGCTGTGCGAAGGATATACTACAGGAAGCATAGGAGAAGAAGAGGAGCGCAAAAAAGACTCATTATCCTTTTAGCCTGTACCCTCTTATTAATTCTAAGTATTATCACCATTAGATCATTATTAAATAATTTTATTCATCCATCCCGTGATGTAAAAAGTGCTAAGTCAGACACTGAAACCATCATCACAGAACAAGAACCAACCCACGCGCAATCGATTCAAAAGCCCAACAGCTCAACGCTTGGTAAAGTTATAGGGGATACACTAGTGGGAACTAAGGGGAGTTATGGAATTATTGTACAAAATCTTAAAACAAACGAGTATTATGCTACGAATGAACACACTAAATACAATTCAGCAAGTTTATATAAATTATGGGTCATGCTTACTGTTTTTGACCAAATTAATAACGGTACTCTGAGCAGAGACACTATCCTTAATCAGGATGTCAAAATTCTTAATAAAAAATTTAATATCGGATCTGAGTCTGCCGAACAAACCGAAGGCACAATTAAAATGTCTGTTGGAGACGCTCTAGAAAAAATGATTGTAATTTCAGATAACTATTCAGCACTTCTACTTACAGAAAAAGTAAAACTTTCTGCCATATCTTCACTCCTAAAGAAGAATGGACTTTATGAATCACAACTTGGAAAAAGTGATACGCCACCAATAACTACACCCTATGACATTGGTTTATTTTTTGAGAAACTTTACCAAGGTAAGCTTGCTGATAAAAAAACCACCGATGAAATGATCACTCTTCTAAAAAACCAACGGCTCAATGACAAAATCCCAAGATATCTTCCTGATAACATCATAGCTGCACATAAGACAGGCGAGCTCGATGAGTACAGCCATGATGCTGGCATTCTCTATACTCCAGATTATGATTATATCCTCGTGGCTTTAACTAAAAGCGATAATCCGGAAGCAGCAGAAGTGCGAATATCTAATATATCACAGGAAGTTTTTGGATACTTTAATCACAATTAATAATTTACAAACTATTGAAATAGTCTTAAAAGATGAGGTGTAAAAATTAAAAGTCCTACAATTAATGCACCAATTGAGGTAATCAGGACCATGCCTGATGACACATCCTTAGCAATTTTCGCCTCAATGTGATATTCCTTAGTAATCAAATCTACCATATTCTCAATTGCTGTGTTAATCATTTCTGTTACGATAACTAAGACAATCATCACTCCTAAAATTCCCATTTCAAAGGGGCTAACGTTAAAAAAAATGCTTAAAATCACCACAAGAAGAGCTGCAATTATATGAATGCGAAAGTTCTGATCATTCTTTAGAGCAAATACTATACCCTCCCAGGCAAACCCAAATGACTGTAATAATGTTTTATGTTTGATCATATTGATAATGATATATCTAATAATACTTTAAAGACAAGAAACATAACAAGTGGAATCAAAATTCCCAGTATTCCACCAACGAGAACCTCTAGTTCACTATGACGACGTATTTTAACACGAGACCATGCAATGAGTGGAATTAAAACAAGTAAAAACAAAAACACTCCACCATAAAGCACGCTAAATGCAAATATAAGGGCAGTAATACTCGCTACATGAATACTTGCCTTGATGCGAGTATTCACAAAACTAAATATCAAAAGACTAAAAAATATTCCGCTCAATGAAATAAATAAAACGAGTGGACCCCTATAAAGATAAAGTCCACACAGATACAGAAGTGCAAAAAAAGCAAGGAGGGTAAAAAGTAATGGCCTCTGTTCTCTTTTTGATATATCTAAGTCTGTAAAATAACCCTTTTTCACAGCTAAAAGAACAGACATGCCAATTGCACCCAAAAAACAAAGCGTAAAAAGACCCCATTTAATTGCATATGTTGAATCACCTGTTTCTCGCATTACGAGAAGATAGGGAATGGGTAGAATTAAGAAGTACGGATTAAATATAAAAGATATAAAGCGGGCAAATAATATTATCATTTTTCAATTTCGCGAAGTCTTTTAAGCACTTCGACTTTTCCAAGTAAAACAAGTGATTCCGGGAGAGGCAAACCCTTCTCTTCTCCTGTTAATAAATAATATAGTACAGGCATTCTAATTAAGTTTTTTTCTAGTACAGTTTTTAATGCTACCAAAATATCTGCTTCATTCCATGAAGAGATGGCTGCGAGAATATCTTGAATGTCGATAACAATCTCTTTTTCAACACTAGATCTAAGTACTACAACCGGTGCTTCAAAAAAGATCTTCGTTAAAGAATCAAAATCTCGCAATGTTTCCATTCGTGTCTTAAGCAACGGTAATAATTTACGAACCAGAGTCTCATCAAGCTTCTTTTCGTTATAAAAATTTACAATCTTTTCTAATAACGCATCGTCGGTCATGCTTTGAATATACTGTTGATTCATCCAAGTTAGTTTCTGTAAATCAAACCGAGCGCCCTGGGAAGAAAACTGAGTAATCTCAAAAAGCCTAATAAACTCTTCAAGTGTATATATTTCTTTTCCATCGGGATGATTCCAAACAATATTGGACAGATAGTTTAAAACAGCATCGGGAAGAAATCCTTCCTCTCTATAATAGTCAACTGATGCATGCCCATGCCTCTTAGACAGCTTTCCTTTCCCATCACTATTTAATATAAGTGGCAGATGTGCATGAACTGGCATTTCCCAACCAAAATATTCATAAAGTAAAACATGTTTTGGAGTAGAAGAGACCCATTCTCGACCACGAAAAACATGTGATATTTCCATAAGATGGTCATCCACTACCACCCCGAGATGATAGGTTGGAAATCCGTCTGATTTTAAAATAACCTGGTCATCAATGGTCGAACTCTCTACCTCAATTCTACCCATTATCGCATCCTCAAAGGCAACTTTTCTATTATCTGGAATTTTCATCCTCACTATATATGGGAGATTATCGCTCAGATTTTCTTGAAGCTCCACTGTTGATAAATTGCGACATTTTCTGTCATACATTGGCATCAGGTGTCGTTGCTCCATCGACATACGCATCTGCTCAAGACGTTCCTTCGTACAAAAACAAAGGTATGCATGGGTTTTTTGAACAAGCTCATCAACATATTTCTTATAGATAGTCAGTCGTTCTGATTGACGATAGGGACCATAGGTGCCTGTATGCTTTGGGCTCTCGTCAGGTGTTAGCCCAAACCAATCTAAAGCCTGATAAATGACATCCTCTGCGCCCTCAACAAATCTATTTCGATCAGTATCTTCAATACGAAGAATAAATTTGCCGTCATTTTTTCTCGCAAAAGCAAAATCAAATAAAACCTGATAAATTGTCCCAATATGAGGATATCCTGTTGGGGATGGCGCAATTCTTGTTCTTACAGACTTCATAAATATATACCCATTATCTTGCATTATACATGGGTAATTACCTATACTCAAGGTATGCCCACTCTTCATGATACTACTGATGGAATTAAAAAAATTGCCAAATGGACAGGTATTGGACTTGGATGCATTCTGGTTATTTTTTTGATCATACAGGGTAGTGCTTTTTTTATAAAAACATTCTTTCCAAAACCCGCTACTCCGCCACAACAGGCATTCGGAAAACTTCCTAAAATCATTTTTCCAACAAGTATTACGAATCTTCCAAAATCCTATCGGCTAGATACGGTAAGCGGAAACCTGGGACAGTTCTCAGATCGTACAAATGTCTATAAAGTTTTATCTGACGTACCAACACTTCTTGATCTACAAAAAACCAGAGCTGCTCTTAGCAAAACACCATTCACCAGTAATGAGACTTATATCACTGATACTGAGTACTCCTGGGTGGACTCAGATAGGGTGGATAAAAAAATCACAACTAACATTGTATCTAATGATTTTACCATTACCTCTAGCTTTCAAACTTATCCTGAGATTATAGCCACTAGCTCCATTGATCCTGCATCTGGCGTTGAGCAGGCTACTGATTTTTTAAAAAAACTTAGTCTTTACCCTCTAGATCTTACTCCTGAAAAAACCACAACGCAGTTACTAGCTATTCAAGGCACGTCTATATTTGCAGCAAGCAGTCTCTCTACTGCGCAACTGGTTCGTGTAGATTTTTTTCAGAGTGATATAAATAAATTACCCATTATGTATCCACATCCGCCAAAATCTCTCCTCTACTTACTGATAGGGGGATTTAGAACAGATGAAATACTAGAAGGGACATTTTATCACCAAACAATAAGTAGCGAGTCAAGTACCTATCCAATCATCAGCGTTCAGGATGCTTATGACATATTAAAAAAAGGCGACGCTTACTTTGCCAGCTATTATGGATCATCTACTATAATCAGTATCAAAAATGTATATCTTGGCTACTTTCTAGGTGAAAGTAAACAAGACTTCATCATGCCTATATACGTTTTTGAAGGACGAGATGGGTTCTTTGCTTATGTATCCGCGGTGCAAAACACTTCGCTACGTTAATTCTCATAACTTTTTGGGGTAAATTTTCCCACTCCATTAAGCAATGACGTTAAAAGTATCTCGGTATCGAAAAAACGATCCTGACTTCGCATTACAATAATAATATAGTTATTACCGCTCAGCGTTGTAGATGTTATTAGAACATCTCCTGCCCCCTCCGTGTGTCCTGTTTTTATACCAGTTACCCCGTAAAGACCGAGTAATTTATTAAGATTATTTAAAACAAATGTCCTACTTCCATCAACCGTTGAAATGAGAATATTTTTTGTACCCGTTATTCCAGAAAGATGTGAATTATGAGAAAAATATATTGCCAATTCAGCTAGCTCGCCTACAGTTGTATAATTTCCGTCATCATTCAATCCTGCTGGATCCTCGAAGTGTGTATTAACTAAATGCAGCTCCTTAGCTTTCTCATTCATTTTTTTAACAAACATTTCCTCACCTCCTGGATAATTCTGTGCAATCATCAATGCAATATCATTCCCCGAGGGCAACAATAAGGCAAAAAGCGAATCTTTAAAATAAAACCTGTCACCGACTTCAACACCGACATTTACCCCCTCAACCCGACTTGTGTATGCCGTCAATACATCAGTTGGTTTGAAATATTCTGCAGCTACTAATGCAGTCATTAATTTAGTAGTAGATGCCATGGAGAACCGTACCTGCGAGTTCTTTTGGTAAAGCACAGTTTTTGAATCAGCATCAAGGATCACTGCTGCCTCAGCGCTAATTGGTTGAATGATTTTAGTGGTTAAAAAAAGATAAGGAGCTACCGGGAACGTAGAATGGTGAGCCGCTACCCTTGAAGCTTCTGCCTTTCTTCCAACTGATGTAGTCAAAACAGAGGTAATTTGAAAACCCAGTAATAAGATGATCAGAATTATCAAAAGAACCAGGCTCTCTTCATAACGCAGAAATATTTTTTGAATATGCAGATAGGTGCTTTGTTGCTTTTTTTTATAGTACTTTTTTTTTACCATACTATTTTAATTTTGAAAATGGAGATCAATTTAACGTGTGGATTCAGTGCTTGCCGGAGATAATCTATAATCTATTCTCTCCATATCTCTAGGAAACATAACTGCTTCTCTTATATTTTTTAACCCTAGAATTTGCATGGTAATACGCTCAGCACCAAATGCAAAACCCCCCTCAGGCGGAACACCATACTTAAATGCTTCAAGGTAAAGCTTAATCTTATCCGGGTCCATGCCCCATTTATCTACCTGCTCCAATAACTGTGAATATTCATTTACTCTTCTCCCTCCTGACAACCACTCAACCCCTCGACAGAGCAAATCCATTCCCTCATTTATCTCAGGGTTTTCTGGATTAGGATAAACATAAAATGGCTTCTTACGTGTTGGATAACCATAAACAAAAACGAGGTCAGAGCCTGTCTCCTCATGGATTATCGCACAAATTTCACGCTCATCTTCTGGATTTAGGTCCTTTTCATTTCGAACATCACGACCTGACTTCTTAAATATTTTCTCCTGGGCCTCCATAAGGCTGATTGTTGGTGTTTTACTAATGACATCTGGGAGTGTGGCGCCAAATAGCTTGAGTTCTTCAGAGCATTTTTCCTCAAGTTTTTCAAAGATATATTTGACAGTGCTCTCTGCCATATCTCTAACATCCTCCCAACTCTGAATAAATGCCATCTCAGCATCTAAGGATACGATCTCAGTTATATGGCGTGTTGTTATACTGGGTTCTGCACGAAATACTTTATTTACACTAAACACCCTTTCAAATGCGCTCATAACTATCTGCTTATATAGTTGCGGACTCTGCGTCAAATAAGCCTTATGCTCAAAATAAGAAACTTCAAAAACTTCAGAGCCCCCCTCAGCTACTGCAGGAGTTATTGCTGGCGCTTGAAACTCAAGAAAGTCCTGTGACTTCATAAATTCTCTAAAAGAGTCTATGACCACTGCTTGAACTTTAAATATTGCTTGGACCTTTGGGTGCCTCAAGGTTAGCGAACGATGATCTAGTAGTGTTGGCAGCTCAAGATCCAAATCCTGCTTTCCAATATCAAATGGCAAAGCCTCTGCCTTACCAAGCACCTTATAATCCTGGACTTCTATCTCTATTGATCCAGTAGCTAGCTCTTTATTAACCATCCTCTCTGGACGTTCCTTTACTATCCCAGTTATTTCCACAGCTGATTGAATAGAGAGATCACCCATTTTTTCAAATCCTACACACTGTATCTTGCCAGATCTATCGCGAAGATCAATGAATGTTAATTTCCCATGATCCCGCTTAGTATCTACCCACCCATTGAGCAATATCGTGTTCCCAGTATTTTTAACAGTGTCTTTTATAAGCGTTCTTTGCATCTCTATATTATACATTTTATTTTAAATTATTAAACTGATTGGTATAGTACAACTATTGTCCGACCATAACAAGACTAAAAACCTTTAAGGTGATAATTTAAAGTCTCGTATTTTAACCTGAAGCCTCCTGTTACCATTCCACTCATTCATGCCCACAGTATAAACGATATCCACATACCCCTCTTCCTTAATTTCCTCTACTCGGTCACCCATACCAAAAGCTACTGCCTCTATTACCTTTCCCAGTTCGCCGCCCTGAAGGACAAGCCGAAGATGCTTTCCTTCTTTGCCAAGCATACGTTTTTGACGAACTAGTACCTGTTTTGATAAAAAGGTAGGTTCAAAATTCCCCATGCCAAAAGGAGCTAATTCATCTATGCGAGCAAAAAGTTCATCAGAGATATCATTAAATGGCAATTCGAGGTCAATCTTGAGTTTTTTCTGCAGACTTTCATCAGTAATAAGATTCTCTGCAAGCCCCTCCAGGATTTCTCGCAAATCATTAATCTTCTCGGTTTGAATGGTAAATCCAGCTGCCATTGGATGGCCTCCAACATTTATAAAGAGATTTTTTTGAGATCGTAGAAACTCTATAATGTTAAACCCGCTGATTGATCTAACAGATCCCTTACTAACTATTTCTCCTTTTGTAATAACAATTGTCGGACGATGATACTCCTCCACAATCCTTCCAGCTACGAGTCCTATGATTCCCTCCTCATACGACTCACTTACTACGACGAGTAATTTTTTAAGGATCGCTCGCTGTCCGACGTCTTTACTCGCACGCATAACAGCATCCTGCATAATTCTTTGACGATCCTTATTTATACCTTCAAGCTTCTGGGCAAGTAATATCGCTCTATTTTTATCCTTAGTACAGAGAAGCCTTAAACTATCCATTGCGCTGACTAGCCTACCAGCCGCATTCAATCGAGGAGCAATAAGATGCCCTGCTTCATAAGTGTTCAATGGGTCACGTCCTATTGCCGCATTTGTATAAAGCTCTTGGAGCCCTCGTCTCGATGTTTGAGACAGTTTTTTTAAGCCGTGGTGAACTATGGCTCTATTTGCATCAGTCAGCGGAACCAAATCTGCAACCGTTCCAAGAGCTGCAAGCTCAAGATGCACATCTTCACCGATGCCGCTTACTTGACTAAATTTATCTTTAATATCCTGAGCTATTAGCCATACTAGTCCAGCACCACAGAGTTTTACAGTATGAACTATGGCTAGTGCCGCTGGCTTTTTATCATTTACATCTGAGAGATGGTGATCGGTAATGATAACTTCCAGTCCTTTTGATTTTGCATAATCAACCGCACCATTCGCTACAATACCATTGTCTACAGTTATTATAAGTTTTGTTTCAGGATACTTATTTAAGAGATTGTCTATTCCTTTTTCTGAAAGGCCATACCCCTCATCAAGACGATGTGGAATATATGGCATTACAGTAAATCCAAGTGTGATTAATACTTCCCAGAATATTGCCGTTCCCGTAATTCCATCTACATCATAATCACCATAAATAATAATCATCTCTTTTTCCTGTAAGGCTTTTTCCAGACGAATCAGCATCTTCTTTAAATCTCTCTGCGAAATATCTACACTTCTTGAAGTGATGTTTTCAAGCTTCGGATGAAGAAATTCGTCCCTATCAGCATCTTTTATGCCGCGATTCTGGATCAATGTGGACACTATCTCATCTAATGAGCTACAGTGCTTATTTCCTGAAACTATATCCCATTTTTTGCTGTATTTTTTAGTTACCATATACCGTTAACTTAATAACAATCTGATATACTATACCAAAGCTCGCTTGATTGTAATAGCTCATGACAACATCTATTCCTGACTCCGTAAAACAAGTCGTACACGCATTTCAAAAAGCAGGGTACTCCCTGTATCTTGTAGGTGGCTGTGTCAGAAATATGCTGCTTGATGTGCCCGTGAATGACTGGGACCTTACAACTAATGCAACTCCCGAACAAATGCTCATACTTTATCCCGATGCATTTTATGATAATACATTTGGTACTGTAGGAATTCCAATAAGTGCTGATGATAAAAATGAGATTATCGAAGTTACAACGTTTCGAACTGAACAAGGGTACTCAGACAAGAGGCACCCAGACAAGGTCTCCTGGGGCACAACTATTGAAGGGGATCTAGCTCGTAGAGATTTCACGGTAAACGCTATGGCGATGCAGATCATGCCTGATGGCTCCCCATCCACTACAATAATTGACCCATTTAATGGATCTGAGGATCTTAAAAAAAAGCTAATAAAAGCAGTTGGAGATCCTCAACAGCGCTTTAAGGAGGACGCCCTACGACTAATGCGTGCAATTCGATTTGCTACACAACTAAGCTTTTCTATTGAGGAAAATACGCTCAATGCTATTACCGAAGACTCCTCACTTCTGGCTCACGTCGCCAAAGAAAGAGTTCGTGATGAGTTACTAAAAATCCTTGCAAGTGACTATTCCTATGAAGGAATTATGTTATTAAAGAATACAAATCTTATACAAAATATACTACCAGAACTTCTTGAGGGGATAGGTATTAGTCAAAAACGCCCAGGAAGGCATCACACAACAGATGTCTTTGAGCACAATGTCTTTTCTCTTAAATTCTGTCCATCCCCAGACCCGATTGTTCGATTTGCTACACTTATACATGACGTAGGAAAACCCCGAGTCGCTTCAAAAGATAACGAGGGATTTATCATTTTCCACAATCATGAAGTAGTAGGATCCAAGATGGCATCAGCTATTACACAGCAGCTTCGTTTTTCAAAAAAGGACAGAGAGAGAGTCTGTAAACTAATTAGGTGGCATATGTTTACGGTCGATGAGCACATAACAGATAGCGCTATTAGACGTTTTATTCGTCATATTGGAACCGACAATGTGCAGGACATGATGGATTTGCGTATAGGGGACAGGCTGGGTGGTGGAACCCAAACTGCGGAAAGTTGGCGATTAAAATTATTTAAAAAACGCGTAGAAGAACAATTAGCACCTGCTCCCTTTTCAATCAATGACTTAACTGTTGATGGAACAGATATTATGAAAGAGCTAAATGCAAAACCGGGTCGTCGTATTGGAGAATTACTTCAAAAATTATTTGAAGAAGTTGATGAAGATCTCGCTAAAAATACGAGGGAGTTCTTAATAAAACGAATACGCGAACTTGCATAATTTATTTACTCCATTTATAATTTATCTTAGTTGAGGTTTTAGTACCAATTTGAAAATAAAATTGGGCAGATTGCACAACAAGAATCGTCCACAAACAATTCAAGTATACATATCTTCCAGACTTCCTCACAAAACACACCAAAGAAAGATATTTTCATATGAAAAAAAATATTCTAGAGGTAAAAAACCTTATCAAACATTATGGTCCACATGAAGGTGGATTCACCGCCGTAAATAATATATCCTTTTCAGTTAAGGAGGGAGAGGTTGTTGGATTTCTTGGACCAAATGGAGCTGGTAAAACAACAACAATCCAAATGCTCCTTGGTATCACTAGTATTACATCGGGGAGCATTAGATACTTTGGCAAAGACTTTCAAAAACATCGCCAGGAATCCTTACAGAGAATGAATTTTGCTTCCGCATTTAACACTCTTCAGGGAAGAATGTCTGTTATGGAAAATCTATTAGTTTATGGGCACCTTTACTCAATCGATAATCCAAAAGAAAAAATTATGCAGCTCGTAAGCTATTTCAAGAGCGAAGAGCTACTTCCTAAAATCTATTATCATATGTCAGCTGGACAAAAGACTAGGGTAAATATAATTAAATCTCTTCTAAATGATCCGGAAATTCTACTTCTGGATGAACCTACCGCATCTCTGGATCCTGACGTGGCCGATACTACACTTTCCCTAATTCAAGAGTTGAAGAAAACTAGAAATATCTCTTTATTATTTACTAGCCACAACATGGATGAGATTACTAAAATCTGTGATCGTGTCATTTTTTTAGATAAAGGAAGTATTGTAGCAGAAGACAGCCCTCTTAACCTTACAAAAAAAATAACCAATGCGAAACTAATTGTCTCATTTGATGCCAAGAGTGGGGCAGTAGAAGGATTTCTTTCTGAGCAAAAACATCAGTACTCGTTTATAAATAAATTTACCGTTGAAATTGCGACAGAGGAAAAACTAATCCCAGGTTTAATATTTGGATTAAGTAAAGCCGATATCTGGATTACTGATATAGAAATTAAAAAACCAACACTTGAAGATTTCTTTCTTCATATTGCTAGAGGAAAATTTGAATTAGGAGAAAATCATGTCGTTTAAACGTATATTTGGGATTCTACTTCAGGAATACTATATTACACGAAGGTCACTTGAGGTGATCGTGGATGTTGTGGCATTTCCATTAATCAACATCGTTGTATTTGGATTCCTATCTCTATACCTATCAGGAAAAGGAAACTCTGAAAATGCCCATCCATTGCTGCTCGGCATGATCTTATGGCAACTACTCTACATAACGCAGTACTCTATCTCAGTTGGGAGCCTGTGGAGTATATGGTCTCGAAACCTAAGCAATATCTTTCTAAGCCCTATCTCACTTTTTGAGTATAACTTAGCGTTCATATTTTCAGGCGCAATTAAGGCTCTTATCGTTTTTACAACTAGTTCCATTCTGGCAAACTATGTTTTTCAGTTTAATATTTACCAATTGGGGATGGGCAATCTAGTATTATTTTTCCTCAATCTACTATTATTTGGAATATCTACTGGCTTAGTGATATTGGGGCTTATATTTAAATTTGGAACTAGAATTCAGGCACTCGCCTGGAGTGTCACATTCTTATTCCAACCCATGACAGCAGCCTTCTTCCCGGTAGAGGTACTTCCTTATCCTTTGCAGAAAATTGCCTATCTCTTTCCAGCTACATATGTATTTGAAGCAGCCAGAGGAGCTATTGATAATCCTGCGATTAACTGGAGCTTAATGCTAATTGCCTTAAGTCAAAATTTAGTTTATTTACTAATTGGTATGTGGTTATTTAGAAAAATGTTTGCACAGTCAAGAAAAACAGGTCAATTTGCAAGAAATGAAGGGTAAATCTGATATACTACGATTATGACCATCCAAGAGCTAAGAGCTGAGCTAAAGACATCAATGCTTGCCCGCGACACTGAGAAGACCTCAGTTCTTCGCATGGTCATCTCAGCGATCCAGTACTATGAAATTGATAAGGGTGGTGCTGGATATAGTGCGAGTCAGGAAGATGTTATGAATGTTCTTCAAATACAGGCTAAGCAACGCAGGGACTCCATAGAGCAATTTAGTGCTGGAGGCCGACCCGAACTTGCCGAAAAAGAACAAAAAGAACTTGACATGATAACTAGTTACCTCCCAGCCCAACTGACTGAGGATGAAATACGTACCATCATTGATGCAGCAATTACTCAAACAGGGGCCTCAACACCGCAGGACATGGGTAAAGTTATGGGATCACTTATGTCTCAGACTAAGGGCAAAGCAGATGGATCGCTAGTTAGTAAAATCGTCCGCGAAAAACTATCTCAATAATGCTCTACTTTATTTCTTCTAATAAAAATAAAATTGCACGATCAGAACTATTTCTAACATCAGCTGACATTACATTTAAAGCAAAGGATCTAGAATTACCAGAAATTCAATCTGATTCTGTTGAGGAAATAGCTAGGGACAAGGCTAAAAAAGCGTATGAAGTACTTAAGGAACCGCTCTTCGTAAGTGATCATGGGTGGTCTATTACAGCTCTTAACGGGTTTCCTGGTTCGTATATGAAATTTATGAATCAGTGGTTTGCTCCACAAGATTTTCTTAATTTGATGATAGATAAAAAAAATAGAGAAATGATTTTTACAGAATTTCTTTGTTTTACGGATGGGAAAACTACTAAAACATTTTCTGAGCAAATTAAGGGACATATTCTTTTTGAAGCTAAAGGCGAGGCAGAGCCATGGATGACTGTCTCAAGTTTTACTGAAGATGACATTTCTATAGCAGAAGCGATAAAGGAAAACCCCTCAGCAATCAACGCTAGTATTGTTTACGGGGATTTTGCTAAATGGTATAAATATACCTATATTAACTCTTAATTTTTAATTTTCTCCGCTGATCCCAATCATGCCAAGTTACAAGCAATGGTGCAGCATTAAATATACTTGAATAGGTACCACTAACTATACCTATTAGCAGCGCCACAACGAACCACCTGATACTATCCCCTCCAAAAAGGAGTAATGTTAGGAGGACCAGTATTGCAGTAAATGATGTGTTTAGTGAACGAACAATCGTCTGCAAAATTGAGTTATTAACGACCTGTGCAAATGGCGAGCCACTAACCCTAAGCAGGTTCTCTCTTATACGATCAAAAACAACGATCGTATCGTGAACCGAAAACCCAATTACGGTAAGTAGGGCTGTGATAAAGAGGCTATCCACCTCAACAGCCATAAAGTGACCGAGAATTGAAAAAACACCGAGCAACACAAGTACATCATGAAACAATGCAGCGATGGCACAGACTCCAAATCTCCAACTAGTCACTGGCTTTGGCACCTTTCGAAAAGAGATGGCAATATAGAAAACTATGAGCAGTACAGCAAATACTATTGAGTATAGTGCTTTCATGGTTGTTTCTGCGCCTATCGTTGGACCAGTGCTTTCAAATGATTCTTGCTTCAAATCCCCTACGAACTTACGCATGCCCGAGAGCAATTCGGCATCCTGTTTCTCTGTTAACGGAACCGTTCTAACGATAACATCCTTCCCTGATGACTGAATAGTTGCTATCTCCAACTTCTCTTCCTCGAACACACGCCTAATACCTTCGACTACTTTTGGCGTAACTTCCTTTGGGAAAGAGAGTGTCATCCGGGATCCACCCGTGAATTCAATTGATAACTTTAAACCAAAAAATAAAAGTGATAATAACCCAGGCACAATCACAATAAGTGAGATCAGGTAATATATATTTTTTTTAGCAATAATATTTAACATATGTTTTTTCGCAAAAAAACTACTCTGAGCTTTTGCGAAGAGTCTCCTATCTATAAACAATCCGTAATAATGTTTTCGTAACTGTTATTGCTGAAAAGAGAGAGATAATCACCCCAATGGCCAGCGTTAAAGCAAACCCCCTGACGATCCCAGTTCCAAAAATCATGAGGACTGAACTCGTAATCAAACTTGCTATATTAGAGTCTCTAATTGATGCCCATGCATGAGAAAAGCCAAGATCAATCGATGCGAGTTCTGATTTGCCCTTTCGCATTTCCTCGTGCATCCGTTCAAATATCAAAATATTTGCGTCCACTGCAATTCCAATGGAAAGAATAAAACCTGCAATACCAGCCAAGGTTATTGTAACAGGAACGAGTCGAAACACGGAAAGCGTGAGAAGCGTATAGATTATAAGTGCGATACTTGCAATAACTCCTAATTGTCCATACAGAGCAATCATAAATACTACAATTACTAAAAACCCTATTGCGCCTGCAATAAGACTTTTATGCACTGTCTGATCACCAAGTGTTGCCCCGATGGTTCGCTGCTCTAGCACTGAGAGTGAAATTGGAAGGGCTCCAGCGTTTAATTGAATCTGGAGAGCTTTAGCCTGCTCAATAGTAAATTGACCTGTGATTTCTGCTGTTCCTGCTACAATTGCCTCGTTAACACGCGGTGCTTGAACCAACATATTATCAAGGACAATACCAACGATCTTTCCAACATTTCTTCCAGTAATTGCTGCGAATTTTTTTGCACCCTCACTAGTAAAAGTTAACTGTACCTGCGGAACCCCTGTGTTCTGATTAAATGTAACTGCTGCTGATTTCAGATCCTTGCCCGTTAGTTCTGTTTTTTGGGCATTTTGACCCAAAACCTGAGATACTCCTAATGGCAGCTCTTTTGCAGATAATTCTCCCGACTTACTGGCTCCCTCCTCCCAAAATGAAAGTTGAGCAGTCTGTCCAATCAAGCTAACAGCTTGATTAACATCTGTTACACCAGGAATCTCTACAATAATTCTATAGTCGCTATTAATTTGGGCTGTCTGGACCACTGGCTCAGAGACCCCAAAAAAATTAATACGCCTCTCGATCACTTCTTTTGCAGACTCGAGAGCATCTTTACGCTGCCCACTGCCTATATCTTTCATATTTGCTCTTAGGGTAATACTAGTTCCACCCTGCAAATCTAGTCCCCTTCGAAACGAGATATTCTGCTGGAGATTAATCGGACGAAGCAACGTGTTAATATTAATGAGCTTAACTGTCGTCTTATTACCCTTGAAAAATGGAAGTGATCCAAGCGATATGCTATCGGGAATATTGATAAGAAGCGCTACGATCGTCAGTATGATAATCAGAGCTGTTAATGCGCCGGATGAGCGTCTCATGATAGCATTGTCTCCTCATCGCCGATCAACATTACTCTTCCACCTGCAAGAATTCCTGCAATGAACGGATCATTGCGTGTTTTTCTAAATTTAAACTCGTCCTCAGTCATTGCCGTGTAATTTATTTCAATTCCCAAACGCTGCTCCTCTGCCCTAACAAGAGCCGCTAGTTCAGGCAAAACAACCGTCCCAATAACCATGAAATCCACATCATCAGGATTTTTCTTAATTCGTCTAACAAATTTTGATGAGAACATGGCATATTTTATTTTACCGAGCTTAACACGATTTTTTAGAACAGACTCACCAACGCCAATTGTCTTAGTTCCAATAGCTAGGAGATCAAAATAAAATGAATATGTTTTATTGAGAGAGTAATAGATGCGATTTGCACGGGCTTCTTTTTCTAATATTCCGTGTTTTTCTAAAAACAATAACTCGCGTCTCACCGCATTTATCTCATCTCCTGTACGACGAACGCACTCTCTAACGTGAAACATTTCGTAGGGCTCGTTAAGGAAAACGTTAAGAAGATTAACGCGTGACTTTGATGTAATAAGATCAGCAAACATAGAAGTTGTTAACTAAGGCAGCAAAGATACTATATAATAAATGTCTACTACTTGCAACGAGGAAAGACTTCTGGATACATTACCTACTCTTATTGAGCATCTACGGTATTATAGTTAGGTATAATCTGAAACCAAATTTGTCCACGATTAAATTCAATTTCTTTACCGCTCTTCGTATCAGTGAGTACGGTTCTACTTTCCCTATCTTTCTTCTTCCATGTTGCTGCGATCTCTTTACCGTCCTGGAAGACTAGGGCACCACCGGATCCTTTCGTTCCAAATATTTCATGGAGATTACCCTCATAACCATCATTTGCTCTACTCTCCTTCATATAAAGGATTACGATGTTTTTAGAAGCAAATTGTTTTTTCGTATTATTATCTATGTGTACCTTGCCAGCATTGGAGCGAAGATAGGCATTAGAAGCCCTGTCGTAGCTCCAGGAGACCGCATAATCAGGTTGACTACTCCAAAACTCTACGGCAACTTTTTGAGCTGCTGGCCTTTCGGATAAATCCACATCGTCTTTAAAAGAATACTTTACAAACTCATTGTCCCACTCATCGCCCGCTTTATCCTGATTAGTAAGCCCACGCTTCGCACCAATTGACCAGAGTTGGGATGTAGTTGTATACATAGTGTGCTCTGTAGCAACGGGACGACCAAGCCGGCTCTCATCTCTCTTAAACGTTGGAAACCCAATAGAAAACTGATTGAGATCATTATAAACACTCCAGCCATAGTCAACAATTTGACCCAAAGCATCAGCTGGTCCTGGCGTATTTGCACCACCCACATGAGCATAAAGAGGATATGACCCATACTCTGAAATAAAGTCAAGGAAATATGTACGTGCTGATCGCACAGGCCCAACAACCCCAGCATCCTGACAATAGAAAACGGTTAAGAAACGCGTAATACCGCCCTCTGCAATTGCCTCATAAACAACATCTGCAAAAGAGATACCCGATTGAGGACGCGCATCTTCATGATTCTCAACCATCACTCCCAGTGGTCGATGTTTTTCCCACCAAGCACGCTGCTCCTTAGAGTACCTAGCTCCATTTAATGGACATTCTTCTGTCTTTGGCGCCTTGGAATCAAACTCCATGGCATTAAATGAATTTTTCTTATTAGTCTGAGCTGGAGATATGGATTCGCCTGAATGTGGGTTAGAAAAAAGTGAGTACGATATGCCAGTTGTAAGAAGATACAGGCCTACAGCAGCAATACTTATGAGCAGTTTATTGTTTTTCATGACTTTTTTCTATTTTTTTGGCCAAATGAATCGCTCTTGTTTCCTCGTCTGATAATTCATGCTCGACGCCCTTGCCATCGATGACCTGCTTGGCATACCATCTAGTACCTGATCGTGAATAAAGGCCTGAAATAACAACACCTGTATTGTATGAATCAACCAGAGATATAATAAAACTCTGATCGCCTCCCGTGTCCTTAAATGGATTAAATCGTAGTAATCCTATTTTTTGGATATGCTTTTGACCATCCTCATCAATTCTAGCACACAACTCTGATAGCGATGCAATATCTTTTTTTGCGTACTTTAGATCACCAAGAATTCGGTCTAAAACCGAGGTAAGTGACTCCGGTGTAACCCCCTTGATTAAACCATCATAGTGTCTCTTCAGCACCACAAGAAATACAGTCAGGGCAATCAACCACACTGCTAGTACGAAAATAATTATGACCCCTGTTAAGCCTCCCACATGGTCATCTTAGCCTCTTGACAGCCTCAGTGTCAATAGTGTAACCTAAGCTACTATAATGGCAAAGAAGAGAAAAACTCGCCAAGAAAAAATCTCCGCTACTCTTCGTCACAACGAAAACCCGGTAACATATTCATTATTTTCCTTTAAAAAGCTGCCACTAATTAACTCCCAGCCCCCAACTATACCTACCGACGCTCATAACTATGACGCAAACTCCTATCAATCTATTCGACATGATCTTATTAAGACATCAGCCATTACGGGAGCTATTATCCTGACAGAGCTTGCGTTATTTTTTGTTTTGAGGTAGCTTAGTGGATAGTCAGTCTCATTATTACTAAATTTATGAAGAATTTCATCGTTTCACCTAGCATCCTAAAAATATATTATGGGATATTCCCATACTAAATTTTTGCGAGAGGAGGAGGTGATTTATCTATGGCAATGATGTATTGTGTTAAATGTCGAGAAAAGCGTGATGATCCAGCAGCGCAGCCAGTTACCATGAAGAATGGTAAACCAGCGATGAAAGGAAAATGCCCAACTTGTGGTACAGGAATGTACAGAATTGGTAAGGCTCAATAACCTTCGCTGAATTTTCTTCTTGAAGACTTATTAATTGAGCTTCAAGAAACAAAGTAAAAACCTCACCAATTGGTGAGGTTTTTTACAGATTTTTGAGCTACTCATGATCAAATTTCAGTATTACTATATCTGAATAAATTCCTTAAATTGTTCTAGGGCAAGACGCCTCATTGAGATTTTATTTTTTTCTTCTAAGCCCAACTCTGCATATGTTAATGCATGTCCATCTGGCTGAAATATTGGCTCCCAACCCCAACCCTTCCCCCGTGGCGCCCTCACAATCTCTCCCTTAGCTCTTCCAACAAACGTATGGACTGTTTTTCCGTCATGATATCCCAGTGCTGAAACAGCCTGTGCACCCCTATCGCTCTCATCAGACATCATCTGTACAAGCAAGTCATTTCCTCCAGACTCGATTAAAAATTTGACAAGTGGCCCTGGAAATCCACCCCACGCATTTATACATAATCCGGCATCATCTACCAAAAGTGGCTTATGAAGAATATCAAAAGCTTCCCTTGCCTTATTTTCGATAATCTTTTTAAAATCTAATGACTGAAGCTCTGGTAAGTCTAACTTGCAAATTACGATGGGAAAGCTGAGTATTGCTTCAGCTTCTATGATCTTCCTCTCGTTGCTTGTAACAAAACATAATTCCATCTCTTGCATTATAGATGGTGCTGGTGTAGAAATGAAGAAGAAATATGACTAAAGACGAGAAGGTAAAAGAGGTTTATAAACGGCTTAAGCCTATATATCCCCACCCCCGTTCTGCACTCGAGTTCTCAACCCCGTTTGAATTACTAGTTGCAACAATCCTCTCAGCTCAATGCACTGACAAATTGGTAAATACTGTTACCCCTACACTTTTTACTAAATTCCCTACACCTGAAAAAATGGCAAAGGCTCAGATCGAGGAGATCGATGAATTAATCAAAAAAATTATCTTTCATAATAATAAAGCTAAAAATATTAGAACAGCATCTGAGCAGATCGTGCAGAGACACCATGGGATAGTTCCAGATAATATGAAGGATCTTGATGCACTAGCTGGTGTCGCTAGAAAAACAGCTAACGTCGTACTTGGGGATGCCTTTGGCAGATCTGAAGGTATCGCCGTTGACACCCATGTTATTCGAGCAGTTGGCCGATTGGGTCTTAGCGACTCTGATAAGCCAGAAAAGATAGAGGAAGACTTGATGAAAATAGTCCCCAAGCAGTGGTGGATAGAGTTTTCACACCTACTGATCCTTTACGGTCGTGAGTATGCTCCCGCTCGGCCAAAGCCAGGCGTCACCGATATTCTTGAAGACCTATACATCTAGTCTTTATTCACAACAAGGATCTTTATAGCCACAATTGCGACAAGTAGCATCTCGACTTCCCGGCATAAGACCTATCTCACTTTTACACACAGGACAGAGTTGTGATCTCGCTATGGTTTTCTCGAGTACGTATTCATAGATCCCCTCTTGTGCAGTAATCATAATTGTTTTCGCATAACAATTTGGAATTCTTCTTTACCAGCACGAAGATGAGCAAATCCCCAATGTGAATAAACACTATATGCTAATTTATTTCTCAGATCTACTTCAAGCGTTATAGTTTTTAGATTTCTTTTTTTCGCCTCAACTAATAACGCTTCAAACATTGCTGCAGCAATTCCCCTTCCATGATGTGAATATGCAACTCTCAAATGATGAACAAATGCACTATCGAATCCATTTGCCAAATCTTCCTCAGCATGCCTAAAAACCAATTGCACTGCTCCAATCACCTCTCCGTTTGACTCAGCAAACCAAATCATCCTCTCTTTTCCAATTTGAGAAAATTCAAATGGTCCGTCACGCCTTACATGTGCTGCATCTGCTAAAAAACCCTCCCTGACGTAGAGATTAGTAAGCTTTTCCCATTCCTCAGTTAGTGCGCAACGAATAACTGTTTTCATATTTATTTACTATTGAGGGGATGTAACTAATTCTCTTTATAGTGGACAAGTCTAAAAACTTTAACTACTGAGATAGACCATTCATCCACAATCTCTGCCCTCCCAAACCCTGCCACTTCAAATAGCGGATTACCGAGTGGACTACATTGGACATCCTCACAAACAACCATAAGTTGATCGGCAACTGATTTTCTGCCTGGATCAGTCAGCAGATTTTGCATTGCTACAGGTTTATGTCCAAGAATCTCCATAAAGTAACGATAACCATGATCAGAATTCCCTGGTGTTATAAGACCAAAGTTAAACGGTTTATTTTCTGTTTTAGATATGACAAATTCAGTAATTTCCCTTACTTGATCCTTTTGCTTATTGGGCAAATTCTTAAATGGTACAGCTATTATATTAAGAACCACCAGCACCAAAAAAAGTACAACTGCCGCTCCCTTATACATGGTGTTGTTAGAGGTCTTAAAGGGAAGCGAAATCAGATTTCCTACAAGAAGAAAGGGCAGGGGGAACATAAAGCCAAGGTAGTAATCATAAATATCCTTTTTATAGAAAGCAAATAAAGCAACACCAATTACTATCCAGGATAAAAGGAGGAGCATTGCTAATCTATCTTTTATTTTAATCATGAATAGCACGCTTACTGCTCCGAGGACTAAAGTTGCAAGATACCAAAAGTATAACTGCTGCGTGTCATGAATTTGCCTTAAATCAGTAAGTGGATACGTGGTTATCAGTCTTCCAAAAAGCTTAAAGAATACTTCTACAACCTGCTGCCCAGGAGTTGTATGAGATACTACTACCTCACCATATTTACCTATTAGTAAATTAAATAACGTTCTTAAATTAGGAAAACCATGGAGCACTTCAAAGGCTAAAAAGGGAGACCAACCAATAATAAAACCAATTCCTACAGACACAAATCTCTTTATCAAAATAAGAAAAAAATGCTTTTTTTCCTGAATAAATGTACCAACGCATAAATAAAATCCCACAATAACAATTAAAAATAGCGCTAGATACTGCAACTGCATCGCAACTCCAAGCAGTAATCCAACGATAAAAAACCTCCGAATAGAATGCCCCTTAACTGCCAGGTATAAAATATAGAGAGTCATCAGAGAAACAAATGGTAACGGGTTGGGATTCCATGATGAATGAGAGTATGCTATAACTACTGGCGAAATAGCATAAAGCAACGCAGCAATAAGCCCAGCTACTACACCAAAAAATCTTCTACCCACTAAAAAGATAAGATAGACAGTAATTACACCAAGTATTCCTATAAATACAGCAGGTCCAACAGGATCGTATTTAAAAATCCACAGAAATGGAGTAATGAGATAGTAATAGATTGGCCCATAATAGAAATCAGCAGCTGATGATCTGGGACCAAGCAAAGTAAGCTCACCCTCTAAAATCTGTTTTACTACTAGGACATCCCTTCCTTCGTCGCCAAGAAAAGTCATGTACTCCGCAATTTTATAGAGACGTAAAAAAGAGGCAATTACAAGAATTCCTAGAAGAACTATATTTTCTTTACCTAATAGGAAAATTTTAAATCGAGCTAGCATAAAGCGATTTGAGAGATTTATTTTTTCTTCCAAATAATTTTATTATATATTGTGAAATTCCAAACTAATAAAATTGCAGTCCCAACAAGAAAATAAAGGAGATGATATTCTCTTCCATAAAACGACTCTCCAAGCTGTATAAATCCATTCTGAAAAATAAACACCCCAATATTTGAGGTCATAAAAAAAGACAGCATCTTTATAATATATTCTGGAACACTTTTTGCTCGATTTTGTTTAAAGGTCCAAAAATTATTAAATTGATAATTCGAAAAAATCGCTAACTCTGCTCCTGCTGTATTGGCTACCCAGAGTGGAAGCGTGGTATTAGTAGCAAGCGCATTATAAATTATTAAATTAATTGAAAAACCAACCCCACCTACCATTAAAAATTTAATAAACTTTTTTGAATCAAGAATCCGCAACATAATAACCACATAAAGAGAGTCTAATTGATCCTTTCTACTTATCTTACTCATGCCCTCCTTCCTCTCATAAAAAACAATTGGTACCTCTTTTACACTTGCACCCAATTTAATAACTTCATGTAAAATATTCAACTTATAGGCGAAATCCTTTGAAAGAAGATGCTGTAAGTCAATATTTTTTAAAAATGAAGTTTTTGTTAGCTTAAACCCAGAGGTCATATCATGAATTCCAAAATTCAACCAAACAATCCGAGTAAATAAACTTCCGAACTTACTAAGGATCTTCCGATCCAATCCCCACTCTTTTGGAATCGATCCACCAGGCACATACCTACTTCCTATTACATAATCAGCTCCCATATCCATGGCCTCTATAAGCCGTGGAATATCATGCGGATCATGTTGGAAATCAGCATCAAACTCAATGACGACATCAGCCTGCAGCTCGTTCATTGCATATTCCATTCCGCGGATGTAAGCTGCTCCCAATCCTTTTTTCGTACCCTCCAAAAGATAAATATTGTTCCATTTTTTTGTAAACTTTCTTACAACATCCCCGGTACCGTCAGGAGAATTATCGTCAGGAATTAGGAGTAACATTTGATGATTTTTTACCTTAGGAAAAACATCGTTTTCAAGGATTGGAATCATTTTTTCAATGTTTTCTTTTTCGTTATAAGTTGGCGAAATAACAACTATTTTCATAAAGTTTTGTAGGATTCAATCATTCTTTTTAGCCCCTCAGCGAGACTCACCTCTGGCTCCCACTGGAGTAGTTCTTTAGCTTTTTGAATATCTGGTCTCCTCCTCAATGGGTCATCCAGTGGTAATGATTCTGTCAGAGTTATCATACTTGATGATCCCACAAGATCTTTCACCATCGTAGCATACTCAAGAATCGTATGCTCCTCAGAAGAACCAAGATTAACCACCTGCGAAGTTGTATCAGGGTAGGTCATTAGACGAATCAGACCTTCGACCAAATCGGAAACATAGCATAATGAACGGGTCTGCTCACCGTTCCCAAAAATTGTGAGCGGCTCATTATGAAGCGCCTGCTGAATAAATACTCCAATCATTCTCATATCACCCTTAGACATCCTTGGTCCATAAGTATTAAAAATACGCACGATTCTGGCATCAACATTTTTTTCACGCCAATAATAACTTGTGATAGTCTCACCAAAGCGCTTTGCTTCATCATATACAGCTCGTGGCCCAGTTGTTGAAACATTACCACGATACGCTTCAGACTGAGGATGCTCTTTTGGATCTCCATAGGCCTCAGAGGTCGAAGCAAAAAGAAATTTCGCCTTATGAATCTCTGCCAACTTTAAAAGCTGCATTGTACCCTGGGTATTAACCAACATTGTCTCCATAGGCAACGCGTGATAACTTAGCTTACTATGATGATTAGGGGAAGCAGGAGATGCCAGATGATATATCATATCAACTTTCTCAAATTCTGGGAGATCGTCTAATATATTTTGATTTATAAAAGAAAAATTTTCCCTCTCCAATAAATGCGCTATATTCGATCGTGAACCAGTGAGAAGATTGTCGACACAGATAACACCATTGCCATCATCCAAAAGCTTTTCGCATAAATGAGAGCCTATAAATCCAGCACCACCAGCTATAAGTATTGTTGCCATATTCCTATTGTATCAAGAAATCTTAAGGTGTGGTATCGGTAAGTGTCAGAGGTTATGAAGACTTTTCTCAAGAATCACGTCTGCTTCTACCATCATTTTTACCAACTCACGAAACGTTGTTTTTGGAGTCCATCCAAGTTTTTCTTTAGCCTTACTATAATCACCTATAAGATAATCAACCTCCGCTGGACGATTAAACTTAGCATCATTTGATTGAACATACTTTTGCCAGTCAGATATGCCAACTACTTTAAAAGCTTCCTCCACGAACTCCTGAACGCTATGTGTCTCGCCCGTCGCAATAACATAGTCCTCTGCTGTTTCTTGCTGAAGCATTAGCCACATAGCTTCAACGTAATCCTTTGAGAATCCCCAGTCGCGTTTTGAATCAAGATTACCAAGCACTAGGCTATCTTGCAAGCCAAGATGTATACGTGCGACCGCATTACTTATCTTACGAGTAACAAACTCTATCCCCCGTCGAGGTGACTCGTGATTAAAAAGAATTCCTGAACATGCAAACATGCCATAACTCTCACGGTAATTGACGGTTATATAGTGTCCATACACCTTAGCTACTCCGTATGGAGATCGTGGGTAAAATCGAGTAGTTTCTCGCTGTGGTGTTTCAGTAACTTTACCAAACATCTCACTAGAGGACGCTTGATAAAATCGAATATTCTTATCAGTATGTCTTATAGCCTCAAGAACCCTAGTAACAGATATACCTGTAAACTCACCCGTCAACACTGGCTGCTCCCAAGATGCTTTTACAAACGACTGAGCTGCTAGATTATAAACCTCATCCGGCTTAGACTCTTTAATCGCATCCATTATAGACCCCTGATCAAGCAAGTCTCCCGAAAGCAAATGAATCTTATCTTGAATTCCCTGGATATTACCAATATTTGGAGTACTTAGTCGTCGAACAAAACCATAAACCTCATATCCCTTCTCGAGCAATAACTCCGCAAGATAGGGACCATCCTGTCCTGTTATACCTGTGATAAGTGCACGCTTAGCCATTTATTAATGTATCTTATACAACTTTTCTAAAATAGTCCAGAGTATCTTTTAGCGTTGTCGACAGGCTAATCTCTGGTTGCCAACCGGTAAGCGTTCGTAATTTTGTAGAATCACTAACCACCTCAAGAGTATCTATTGGACGATAGAGCGCTTGATCTATCTCAACTGCTATTTGTTTATCTGAAAAGGATAGGAGCATATCGAGCACCTCCTGAATTGAATAGGAGCCTCCTGATCCTATGTTATAAACTTCCCCTGCTTCACCCTTTTCCATGATGAGGACATATGCTCTAACAATATCCCTCACATCACTAAAGTCTTTACGTGGCTTTAAGTTGCCAACTTTCATAATAGGCTCCTGTGTCCCTTTTTCTATCTCCGCAATCTGCTTAGCAAACATCGGGGTTACGAATTTAGGCTGTTGACGTGGACCTGTGTGATTAAATGGCCTGACTCGAACTATCAACATCTTATGACTAAGAAAATACTGCAATGCTAGATAATCCTGAGTAATCTTAGAAACTGCATAGGGTGATGTTGGACGAAGTGGCGTATCCTCATCAACAGGTAAATCTTCAGGTGCTATTGCTCCGTAAACTTCCCCGGATGAAATGACCAATACTCTGGTCTTAGTCAAGTAAAGCTCCTTTAATGACTCAAAGAGATATAGTTGTGACAACGTATTAGTAATAAGTGTTTCTGATGGATTTTTCACACTCTCCGTTGGTGATGTCTGAGCAGCTAGGTTATATATCTCATCGGGCATAACCTCTTTCATAAGTCCCAAAACTGCTTCTGAGTTTGTAAGATCAAGCTGGTGGAGTATTATTTTTCGCTCTAAATCACCCATCCGCCCCTTACTATTATCTGAATGATATGTTCCATGGAGCTCTATTTGCGTAGAGGTAAGTAGGTGCTCTGCGAGATATTGTCCAGCAAATCCAGTGACGCCTGTGATAAGTACTTTTTTCATCGACCAACGCCTTTATACTCAAAGCCTAATTCACGCACTTTCTCCGGGTCATAAACATTTCGCCCATCGACTAGCCCGCTTCCCCTCATAAGCCCCTTAACCTTTACTAGATCTATTTCTTTAAACTCGTTCCATTCGGTGATCAGCAGTAGTAGATCTGCACCAGTCACAGCGTCATAAGAGTCCTTCGCAAACACTAATCCCTCATGATTTTTTAAAAGGCCCTGGGCATTCTCCTGTGCTACCGGGTCAAATGCTCTCACAAGCGCACCCCTAGAAAGAAGTTCAGGTATAATAGTTAATGACGGCGCATCCCTCATGTCATCAGTATCCGGCTTAAATGCTAAACCTAAAACAGCAATTGTCTTCCCTTTAAGATCCCCTATAACCTCCTGAACCCGAGTTACCACCCTAGTCATGGAATGCTTATTGATTGCTTCGACCTCCTTAAGAAGCGTAAAGTCATAATCTTGATCACGTGCAATTGCGATAAGTGCTTTTACGTCTTTAGGGAAGCAGCTTCCGCCATATCCAACCCCAGCATTGAGAAATGCCTTACCTATACGTTTATCCAAGCCTATTCCCTCAAGTACTTGTGGGCCTTGAGCACCAAGTTTTTCTGATAATTCTGCTATCGCATTTGCAAATGATATCTTCGTAGCTAAGAAGGCATTTGCTGCATACTTGAGCATCTCAGCTGTCTCAATAGTAGTAAGGACACGATCACCGTGTAGTGGCTCATGAAGTCTCATGAGTAGCTCTTCTGCCTTTTTACTATCTGTCCCAATAACAACACGATCTGGATGCTGGGTATCACCGATAGCCTGACCCTCACGAAGAAATTCAGGAACCGAGGCAATGTCAAAAACTGACTGGGGTGGCTTTACGTCATTTATCAACCTAGCAACCTCCCTATTTGTTCCGATAGGAACCGTACTCTTTGTTATAACAACCGTATAGTCTTTAAGATGTTGACCAATTTTTTTAGCCACCTCATATACAACAACTAAATCAGCTTCTCCCGTTGGTTTTGGTGGTGTACCGACTGCGATAAAAACCACATCGGATCCAGCGATTGCGGGATCGTAGTCAAGGGTGAACAAAAGCCTTCCAGCATCTACATTCCTCCTTACAAGCTCCTCAAGCCCTGGTTCATAAATAGGAATAATCCCTTTTTTAAGATTTTCAATCTTAGAGGCAGTATGACCAATAACCCATACTGTATTCCCCAAATCGGCAAATACTGCTGCGCTGACAAGCCCTACATACCCATGTCCTACAAATGTTATAGTCATAATTACTTATTTTCTCCTAACTGCTTCTTTACCGCCTCAAGTCCATCACGAAAAGTTAGCATTGGTATCCCTAGTTGTTTTATTTTAGCATTACTCAGAGATGAATTAAAGGGCTCAGGTGGACGACCCACCAAAAATTCTTTACGCGTCGTCGTATGAATCAGCTTTTCATTATATCCAAAAACCTTCGCAATTTCTTTCGCAGCATCATAGATGCTAATACCGGTGCTTCCTACTACGTGGTAAATACCAGAAGCATTTTTCGTAATCAACATAGCAACGGACACTGCTAGATCATCAATAAATGTTGGACTGACAATTCTATCAGTAATTACAGTAAGCTCCTCATGATTTGCTAACCTTTGCATAAAAAGTCTTACAAAATCATTCTTACTATAAAACGCTCGATAAGGATACGCAGGCCTAATTACCATCGATTGACTTCCCATATCCCTCGCACGAAGTTCACCCTCGTACTTAGTTTTTGCATACCAATTGATAGGATTCTCTTTATCACCCTCCACATAACCCCCTACAGGAGTATTCTCACCGTCAAAAACAAGGTCTGTTGAAAAATAGATCAATTTTTTACCTGATTCTTTACAGGCTCTCACGACATTTTCTGTACCAACGACATTTATTCTCCAGGCATCGCTCAGCTCTCCCTTATCTTTCTCCAACTCTGCTGTTTTAACATCTGTATAAGCAGCAAGATGAAGAACAATTGAAGATTGTGACATGACGATTGCTCGACTTACTGAATCAGAATCAGTAATATCCAGACCAGTAGAACGACTGATATTTTCAAATGAATGCTCATGGAGCAACTCTTCTATCCGAGACCCGATTAATCCAGTCAGTCCTGTTCCAAGTATTTTCATGAAAATTTAGATAAGGAAGTCTTATTCAACACCCTGGTCTCCAAACTGCTTGTCATAATAATCTTGAAATTCACCTGCTTTTATCTTTCTCCACCAGTCTTGATTATTTCGATACCAATCTATTGTTATCTTAAATGCCTCATCAAGAGAAAATTTGGGACTCCAGCCAAGTTCTTTATGGATCTTTTGCCAATTAATATCATACTT
>Ga0335397_10000919_pt1 | contig 40064 bp, 31 predicted proteins | sample MAT04_FD_205740 | JGI IMG/M metagenome (GOLD analysis project Ga0335397, IMG submission 205740) | Freshwater microbial communities from Lake Fryxell liftoff mats and glacier meltwater in Antarctica - MAT-04 (spades assembly) (version 2) ... | reverse complement strand
GTGGGAAACCGAAATAGAATGCCGTGTAAAAAAGGCAGGTGAATTTATTTACAATAATTTTTCCATGGATTATGGAAATATTAATTATCCCATTTCAGCCGCTTATGCCCTCACATTGCTGGGTATGCAATTAAATATTCCTGCCTTTATAAAAAAAGGAAAGTTTTTTGCTGACGAGTCATTGAAGTTCTTTTCTACACACGCTTCATTTATTTACGGCGAAGGCGGGCCTTATTACACACCCAGCAAAAAGGGTTGTTTTTCTGTTGACTTAGGTTACAATATGGAAGAGTCGTTACCGGCCATGGTTTTTTATGGGCAGCTCGTAAAAAATCAAGTATTGCTTCAAAAAGTACACCAGTCGCTACAAACCCATTTGCAATTTATGCTGCCCGATGGCGGTATGGATAATAGCTGGGGCACACGCAGTTTTAAATGGACGTATTGGGGTAGCCGAACATCCGATGGTTGCCATGCCGCCCTTGCCTTAATGGCGCATAAAGATGAACGCTACTACAAAGCAGCTTTTTTAAACTTGCAGTTGCTTAAACAATGTACCCACAATGGTCTGTTGCATGGCGGCTTGCATTATGTGTCGGCTGGGGTACAGCCATGCATTCATCACACGTTTTGCCATGCCAAATCGTTGGCAGCTTTAAGCGATTATGGGCGCCCATTTAAGTTGGAAAAATTGAACAAAATAAAATTACCTGTGGAAGAAAATTATGGCTTCCGGTTTTTTAAAGACATACAAACGTGGCTAATTACAAAAGGTGGTTTTAGAGCTACCGTTACCGGGTACGATAGGGAATATACATTTAAAGAAGGGCATCCTACGGGTGGCGCATTATCGTTGCTTTGGCATGCAAAGACGGGCCCCGTAATTGCAGCAAGTATGATTAAATATCAAATGCACGAAGCCGGCAATATGCAGCCCGATACAAATTCAACATCAATACCATTAACACCACGTATACAATTAAAACTGGATGGTAAAACTTATACCAACATAGCAGACCTGTCTGCACAAATAGTAGTTAAAGAGCAAAACGGGCTCATCATTGCTGATACAATTTCAGCTATGGTAGATGGCGATCAAAACAATCCCCCGACCGGCAGTATAAAATGCAATGTAAAATATACCTTTTCAAACAGGGGTGTAAGGTTGGCATTCTCTTTTGATAGTAGTGTGCATAATAACCAGGTTCAAATCGTTGTTCCTGTAATATCAGCCTCCACAGAAAAGGTACACATACATTCAGAAAAAGAAATAAAGATTATAAAACCGAGGGCTGTATTGCACATTACAACCAACCAACCTATTACACCGATATTATCAACCACATCCAGGGTTTTTAATTTTGTACCAGGGCTTCAGGCGGTGCCATTGTATTTTACACAGCGTGAGGTCGAAATTAATATTCAGATTTCTTAGAAGCAGCTATTGTAGGAAGAGCGTTTTATTCCTATTTATTTTTTTAAAATACCGGCAATAGTTTTCATGGCATCTTCGTTACAGCCTGCCTCTATGACCATAGAGGTGGCAGCCGTTCATTCAAAGTACAATTGGCATCGTCAGTTTCAAAATAAAAGTTTCAAATTAAATTTAAACAGCTTCGGAAAGAAAAGTATAATTCAATCTAAAGCTCTGTGAATTAAATACCCAATCCTATATTGTAAAAATGAATACCATTATAATTACTTCTGTCGTCATAGTAATTGCTAATTTCTAGCAGTCTAAATCGCCGCTGTCATCAATGCTGTATCCCGATTAATCGGCACGACACAATGAAAGCCTTCTCAATGCTCAATTGCCGGGTCTAAAAAAAATAAAAATTTTCATATTAATGTAAAAGAAATAAGCAGTTCCAAACATTAATAAACGAGGTGCAAATCAATTAAACATGAAAATAAATCTTAACTACATCGTGGCGTTTGTTTTTGTGTTAGCATGTAGCTGTGCAGGTAAAATATCATCGTCCAACACTAATTTTGCAAACGGCAAACCAGGTAAAGTTGCGTATAGTTTGCTTCAGGGTACAATAGATAGAAAAGCCACAATGCGGCTTGCTACAGGCAAAGCCAGCCCATTTAATTGGGCGTATCAATTAATAGACAGTTCAGGGATAACTATCGAATGGAACAAAAAGGTAAATACAGATTCATTTCCCTTTGCACGATTTAGAATAAGTACCGCTACTGATGTAAGAGAACCTTGTGTATTTGAGATACGGCTAAAAAAGAGCCAGGAAAAATTAGGCGAAATGGATATTGGATATGCCACTTACCTGCAGGTGTATGAATTGATATTGGAAAACGGGCAGGTAAAAAAGGTACTTGAACAGGGGGTGACCATCCGGCAAATTAAAGGCAAACAGCCCCAGGCAATATTTGGTAGTAACGATGCAAACATTCCCGACGTTTACAAGCCGCACCTGCTGGTATCCAAAGGTGCATTGGCAGGTATTGATGAGGTAAAAAACACCCTATTGAACCGCAACATGTATCAGCCCTTTGGGTGGATGGAAGGGGTGGTAATGGACGGACTACAGGTTTTATCGGCCAGCGAGCCTGCTGCAAATAAAAGTTTGCAAAACAGGTTTAACCAATATTTTACCAATACATCATTCAATTACATCGGGCTTAATAATACACCTGTCAATAACAGGGTAATGAACGTAGAAACTACGCTGCCATTTGCAATGTATGCCCGTTTGCATCCGAGGCATCCATCGTTACAAACAGCTATTGATTTTTGCAAACAACACCAGGATAAAAAGGGTGTAATCAGCGACGATCCGCAATCGGCTTTTCCTACAATAAAGACAGAAGAGTGCTACACGGTTTCTTATCCGTTAGCCGTGATAGCCGCCAACCGGCACGATAAATATTTGCAAAATATAGCCGTAACAAACTTAATGGCAAGGGCTGCAGCTTTGGCTGACTCAACCGGAGTTTATCAACGCACCAATAACAAGGGCGGCCGCGAATATAAAAACTGGAGCCGGGGAGTAGCCTGGTACCTGCTTGGTTTTATCCGCTCGTGGCAGCAATTAAAAAATCATCCCGATGCAGACAAAATAAAGAATGAGTTTATACGTGCTGCTGAATACGTTATGCAGTTTCAGCGACCAGATGGTATGTGGTACTGCTTTTTGCACGAACCCGAAACCGTGGTAGAAACTTCGGGCACTGCAGGTATTGCCGCTGCATTAAAATATGGGTACGAACTAGGTGTGCTCGATAATAAGGCAGCCACATCAGCAACCAAAGCAACAAGTGCATTAATAAAATTTCTAACACCCGACGGTTTACTTACAGGAACGGCGCAGGTAAACAAAGGCGGCGAAGCCTTACAGCGAAGTGGCTACCGCGTTATATCGCCTTACACATTGGGCTTTATGGCCTATTTAATTAGCCCCGGCAGTCCCGCTAAATCTAAGAATTAAGTTTGTTAAAGTATAAACACGCCAAATAATGTTTGCGTGTTTACTGATTGTAAGAGAGGCGGAGCTTAACAAGACAAGGTAAAGTTTAAGATATGATGTTAGCCGAAGTGTATATCTCAATACATGATCGTATCAAAAGTAACTTGCAAAAACAAGTCAATACAGTGCATTTTTTATATAGATGTCAGAATATTTATCAAATTTTGCCAGTATTTGAAGGTCAATGAATATTTACAGTAAAATATTTACACCATTTTTACCCTAGAATAAAAAATGCCTCGTAAATTTTTAATTTATAAGGCATTAATAACAATTTAAGCGCACCGGACGAGATCTGAACTTGTCTCCACAATCGGGCCCCCTATCAAAAAGACTGTCCAGCATCACGTGATACTCGTTTCAGTAACTTTCCTATGTCGCTTGTAGATGTTACAAAAATCATCAGCGAAGACGTCACACTAAACACATAGCAACACCCACTTGGAGTTTAGAATTTCTGATACGTTTACCAATAGCTTAGCACGCTAACGGGCAATGAGTAGTAAGCCGTTAAAACTACTGCCTTTGACATGCAGTTGAACCCGGCAAACCCGGCTGTAAGCTTTTATAATCCGGATAAAAATTTTTTTGGTCTGTATGAGTAAGTTTTGATGACCAGTCAATTGCTAATATATAAAAATGGGGCATACTAAAGTCCCTGATAGCCTCATCTTTTCCTGCTAATCTTTTTGCTATGATTTCTATCGGGCTGTCCGATTGTAGGAGAAAGTAATTAAGTATAGCAGCAAAAAGTGATTAATCATTTGGGAGGATAAGCTAATAAAGCTATTTAGGGTATCGTGCCCCCATAATAAAGGGTGGCCTTATTTTACTTTTTTGACAAAAAAGGAAATAATAAAACTTCTTATTTTACTTTTTTGGTATTTCGTACAATAGGTTACGAGCTTTTTTTACTACTATGTAAACATTTGAAGCATGTTTTAATATCAACCATGCCACTTATAAAAGTTTTCAGCCAAACGCCATAAACCGTGAATGGACGATAAGTGATATGCAGGTAATTAATCTGCTTAGCCAGGCCTATCGCCAATTAAGCAGATTAGATATGTATTCAAATTACGTAAACATCGACCTGTTTATACAAAAGCATATAGCCAGGGAGGCAGTATTATCAAGTAGGATAGAAGGTACACAAACCAACATAGAAGAAGCTTTTTTTACCTAAGGAAGTCCTTAAGGGTGAAAGGCGCCTCGATTGGGAGGAGTTTAAAATTATATTGAGGCAATGAATAAGGCAGTAAAGCTGTTGGAAAGGTTGCCTTTTTCGAGCCGGTTGATCAGGCAAACACATAAAGTATTATTGCAAGGCGTTCGTAGAAAACATAAACTTCCGGGCGAATACCGAACCAGCCAAAACTGGATTGGTAGGGTAAGCATTAACGACGCTGTGTTTGTGCCTCCGGTACATATAAGCATACAGGAGTTGATCGGTGATATTGAAAAATTTGCAAACGATGAGTCAAATCGCCTTCCCGACTTGTTGAAAATTGCGATCATCCACTACCAGTTTGAAACCATTACCCATTTTTAGATGGCAACAGAAGGGTAGGCCGATTGCTGATAACCCTTTACCTGGTAAATAAAGGAATTTTGAAAAGGCCGATTTTATACCTGTCGGATTCTTTTAAAAAACACCGCACCCTGTATTACGATAACCTCATGCGGGTGCAAACACATAATGACATTGCACAATGGTTCAGGTTTTTTTGTAACCGGGGGTAATTGAAACGGTAAAGAGCGGCGTGGCAACCTTTGACGCCATTTTACATAGTAGACGTAAAATGGCATAAATACAAAAGCCCCAACTATTGTTGAGGCCTTGCGGACCGGACGAGACTCGAACTCGCGACCTCCGCCGTGACAGGGCGGCATTCTAACCAACTGAACTACCGATCCAAATTTTTATAAGAGCATTCTAATCCCGATAAATCGGGAAACTACCGATCCAAATTTTTATAAGAGCATTCTAATCCCGATAAATCGGGAAACTACCGATCCAAATTTTTATAAAAGCATTCTAATCCCGATAAATCGGGAAACTACCGATCCAAATTTTTATAAGAGCATTCTAATCCCGATAAATCGGGAAACTACCGATCCAAATTTTTATAAGAGCATTTTAATCCCGATAAATCGGGAAACTACCGATCCAAATTTTTATAAGAGCATTTTAATCCCGATAAATCGGGAAACTACCGATCCAAAAATCTTACAAGAACTTTCCCAAAAAGTAACAGGAACATCCCCCGTTTTTGGAGTGCAAATATAAGGGGTATTGAAATTTGCAAACAAAACTTTCTTTAAAATATTTCTATACTTATTTTTACCGACTCAACTACAGTAGTATGCCTGAATTTCCTAACAGACAGTTTCTTGATTTTGAACAACCGATTAAAGATCTTTTCGAACAGATTGAGCAAACCAAAAAATTGGCCGATAAAAACCAAAAGGTCGACTACTCCTCAACCATCGTTCAACTTAACCAATCCATTGTCGAAAAACGTAAAGAGATCACCGAAAAATTAACCCCATGGCAGCGGGTTCAGCTAAGTCGTCACCCCGACAGGCCCTACACCCTTAAGTACATTGGTAAAATGACCACCGATTTTATTGAGCTTCACGGCGACCGAAACATGGGCGACGATAAAGCTATGGTAGGCGGTTTTGCACAATTAAATGGACAAACCGTAATGTTTATTGGCCAGCAAAAGGGTAGCAATACTAAAATGAGGCAAATGCGCAATTTCGGTATGGCCAATCCCGAAGGCTATCGCAAAGCCCTTCGCCTTATGAAACTGGCCGAAAAATTTAATAAGCCTATCGTAACCTTGATTGATACACCCGGCGCATTTCCCGGCATGGAAGCTGAGGAGCGGGGCCAGGGCGAAGCCATTGCACGCAATATTTACGAAATGATACGCATAAAAGTGCCCATTATTTGCGTCATTATAGGCGAGGGCGCCAGTGGTGGTGCGCTGGGTATAGGCGTAGGCGATAAAGTGTTAATGTTAGAAAACTCCTGGTATACCGTCATCTCGCCCGAAAACTGCAGCTCCATTTTGTGGCGTAGTTGGGATATGAAGGAGAAGGCCGCCGAACAGTTACGCCTAACCAGCGATAATATGTACAAATTTGGGCTGGTAGATGGCATCGTTCCCGAGCCGCTCGGTGGCGCTCACTGGGATTATGCCCAGGCCGCCGATACGCTAAAGGAAACACTGCTACCAGCCATTAAACAATTGCAGGCCATACCTGCCCAAGAGCGCATAAACCAGCGAATAGAAAAATTTGGTAAAATGGGCTTTTGGGAAGAAATACCTGAATAACAAATACAAAACGATTTCATGTCAATAAAAAATACATTGCGGGGTACAGGAGTTGCCCTTGTAACCCCCTTTAACAATAAACAAGATGTGGATTTTCCAGCCCTTGAAAAACTACTAAATTTTGTAATTCATGGCGGCGTAGAGTATGTAGTTGCATTAGGCACCACGGGCGAAACACCTACTTTAACCACGCAGGAAAAGATTACTATAGTCAACTTCGTATTTCAAAAAGTGGGCGACCGGGTACCCGTAGTGGTAGGCGTGGGAGGCAACAACACCAAAGAGGTTTTGCACGATCTTGAAACCTACCCACTACACAATGCTGCGGCCATATTAAGCACTTGCCCCTTTTACAACAAACCATCCCAGCAGGGCATATTTGAGCATTATAAAGCCATTGCTGCTGCAAGTCCAAAGCCAGTAATTCTTTACAATGTTCCGGGCCGCACCGGTTGCAATATTACGGCAGCAACCACACTAAAATTGGCGCACGAAGTGCCCAATATTGGCGGCATAAAAGAGGCCAGCGGATATATGATTCAAAGCATGCACATTTTAAAAGATCGTCCGGCCGACTTTATGGTTTGCAGTGGCGACGACCATGTTACCCTGCCCCTCATAGCCGCTGGTATGGACGGTGTAATAAGTGTAGCCGCCAATTGTTTTCCCAAAGATTTTTCCGAAATGGTACGCCTTTGCCTCGCCAACAATTATGCCCATGCCAAAGGCCTTTTATATAAACTGCTCGAAGGCATAGACCTGTTATTTGCAGAAAACAACCCCGCCGGTGTAAAAGCATTTTTGGCTGAGATGGGCATTATCGAAAACTACTTAAGGTTGCCATTGGTACCATTAAGCCAGCCCATGCACCAGCAGGTAAAAACCTATCTCAGTAACTATTAGCGGGAGGTGCACACGCTAATAGTTGAGGGTTTTTTTTGGTAACCAGCAGTGGTACTTCAATCATCATTCTTGCGTCGCACACTTCAGGTTTTGTTACTTTATTGAGCCAAAAGCAAAAGCCTTCATCTACATAAAACTTTACAAAGCATGGACAGTTAATTTGCACCTCTGCAAATGAGCCAAAAGTATAAGCCACCATCTACCTAAATAACAAATAACGGCAGGCATTCTGCAAATGATATTACCACTGCCGGTCTAAAAACATAAGCCACCATCTACCTAAATAACAAATAACGGCAGGCATACTGAAAATAATATTACCACTGCCGGTCTAAAAACATAAGCCACCATTTACCTAAAAAATAAAAGCAGTACCACTAAAACGGGGCTGTTTTATTATTAGGCAAACACTACAGGTAAACTACATGGGCAAGTACTGCCCACCCTAAAACTTTACTACCGGCATAAGCATTAAAATTACCCAAACCTTTACATGGCTTTAAGGTTTTTAGCCATAATTTCAGGCCATGAAAAAAGTGGTTATTGTTCTCATTACAAATAGCTTTTCGCTGTTGGTACAAGCCCAGTACAGTTTACGTATCATGGTTGATAAAGTGGCCACCAAAGGCGCCGACGATATTTATGTAGCAGGCAGCTTTAATAACTGGAACCCTAAAAGCGAAGCACATAAACTAAAGCCGTTTGGTACAACCCGGCGTGGGCTGGTGTTAAAAGATATACCTGCCGGCCAGTACGAGTTTAAGTTTACCCGCGGCAGTTGGCCTACTGTAGAAGTAACCGGCGATGGCCGGGAAATTCCAAACAGGATAGAACAGGTAAATGGCGATGTGGTGCAAACCTGCCAGGTAGCCGGCTGGAAGGACAACTTTCCCGATAAACCCATACCCAATACTGCTACACCGCAGGTGTCGGTAATGGATACGGCTTTTGCCATGCCACAGCTTAACCGCACCCGCCGTATTTCCATTTACCTGCCAAAAGGGTATGCTACATCGGCAAAAAAATACCCGGTACTGTACATGAACGATGGACAAAATTTATTTAACCTGCAAACAGCGCCCTATGGCGAGTGGGGGGTAGATGAATCGTTAGACAGCCTTCAGCCGCTGCTAAAAAAAGAGTGCATTGTGGTGGGTATTGATCACGGAAATAACTATAGAATGACCGAATACAACCCTTACGATAACGCTAAATATGGTAAAGGCGAGGGCAAACAGTATTTAAACTTTATTATTGAAACGCTAAAGCCCTACATCGACAAACAATACCGAACCAGCAGAGGCCCTGCGTACACCTACATTGCAGGTAGCAGCATGGGCGGGCTTATAAGCACCTATGCTATCATAACCCGCCCCGATGTGTTTGGTGGTGCGGGTATATTCTCGCCTTCGTATTGGATTGCCCCACAAATTTTTGACGATGCACAAAAGGCTGTTATCAAAAAACCTTTTACTCACCAGTTTTATTTTTACGCCGGTGGGCAGGAGGGTGGGCTGGTAGTGCCCGACCTGCGCAAAATGGAAACAATTATTGAAGCCAAAGGCGCTTACCACCTACAAAGCCTTGTTATGCCATTGGGCAAACACAACGAGGCAACCTGGCAAAAAATATTTCCGCAGTTTTACCGTTTTATAACGCAGTAAATAGTAACCTGGCTATGAAAAATAAATGGTTGCTGGGCCTGTTAATGTTGGTTGCCACCTCGGCCGGTGCACAGCAATTGGCTTTTGGCAGGCAAGTGGTGGATACGCTTACCTCGCCCTTTTTTTGGGGACGGGGCTACACCAACAACGGTTTGCAAAAGGCAGCCCAATACCTTACCGGCCAGTTTGCTTTATTTGGGTTGATGCCACTAAAGGGCAATAGTTTTACCCAACCATTTTCGTACCCCGTAAATACATTTCCAGGTACAATGGAAGTGCGTATAAATGGTGTTCGGCTAACCCCGGGCGCTGATTTTATAGTAGGCGAAGAAAGTAAAGGCGTAAAGGCATCGGCGGCACTTATAAAGCAGGACAGCACCCATTTTGTAAATATGAACGAGCGGGTGGTAGTTGAATTAAAAGACAAACTTACCTGGAGTGTTGCACCCAGGGCTGCCAACTATACCGCTGTTTATATTGATAAAAAGGCCCTAACAACCGACCCAACATTTATTGAGGTAAATATTGAAAACAAGACAGTAGGCTCGTTTAAAGCAGCCAATGTTTGTGGTAAGGTAACCGGCACACAAAAGCCTGATAGTGTTGTAATGATTACCGCCCATTACGACCATTTGGGCGGCATGGGCAGCAACACGTATTTTGCCGGGGCAAACGACAACGCCAGTGGTATTGCCTTGCTGTTAGGGCTGGCAAAATACTATGCCCAACATCCTGCACCATACACCATGGTATTTATTTGTTTTGCAGGAGAAGAAGCAGGGTTACTGGGCAGCAAATATTTTGTAGATCATCCGTTGGTGCCGCTAAAGTCTGTAAGGTTTCTTACCAATATTGATTTGGCAGGTACAGGCAGCGAAGGTATTACAGTGGTTAATGCCACCGAATTTGCTGCTGAATTTAAAATGCTGAATGTGGCTAACAGCAGCAGGCTATTAACTGCTATTAATGCCCGTGGAAAAGCCGCCAACAGCGATCATTACTGGTTTACCGAAAACGGGGTGCCTTCGTTTTTTATATACACCCTCGGCGGTATTAAAGCCTATCACGATGTGTTTGACATTAGTGCCACCTTGCCGCTAAACGAGTATGAAGACCTTTTGAAACTGATTGTTGGGTTTAATAAGAAGTTGATGGAATAGTTGAGCTGGTAGCTGTTAACGAACAGCTAATAGCTACCAGCCCGGGCCTTTTTCTCTTCTGCCTTCAGGGCATCAGCTTTTGCTGTCTACTCCTTTTAGTGTCAGGCCTGAACCAAACTGCATTATTACTATGAAATATTTGTTGCAATCAGGTGATGGCCATGTTTATTTTTAGCTATAACAGGCGGCGGCAAATTTTTGTCGTGCTTGTGTCATTTGCTTTTAACCTTACTTACAGCAGGAACCTCATCGTTCACTCGTAAGTTTCATACCAACCCTAAAGCTCAGCAATGAAGACCCCGTTGCGACAAAACACGAAAAATAAAGGTGCAATTTCATTTAGTGAGTACATACCGCTGCATAGAAACTTTACAGGTTATTAAATATGGCAAAGTAAACAATCGAAGTTTAATTGGGTACTAAATGCCACCATCTACATAAAACGCAATTACCAGGTTAAAATAGTATTAGCTGCCAATAATGATTGTTTTCATTAAGGGGCACGATTTTTTGTTTCATGAAAAAACTGTAAATAAAAAACTTATGAAACAATTCCACCACCAATTTAAAAATTTTAGTAATTCAAAGAAATACCTGCTGTTGTCAATGGCGGTTATATTAACAGGTGTAGGGTTTTCTCAACCCACGGCAGTTGCACCCGTTTTAGGTCACGCCGCGTCTTTTGGTGTTTTTAGTGGCTCAGGAGGCGTTACTAATCAAGGTATCAATACAATCATTCATGGTAGTCTTGGTACCACTTCTGTATCTACAACAATTACTGGTTTTAGAGATGGAGTTACCAATACTCCTTATTCCACATCAGGAGGAAGTAATGTTGGGAATGCTACAGGAGGAATTTTTACTAATGTGCCTGCACCTGGTGACGCAGTTAGTTTTGCTTTTGCCAGCCAAACAGCTGCTGATATTCTTTCAGCCTATAACAGTATTTCACCTGCTGCTCAACCAGGTGGCATCGATCCTGGTGCTGGTGAGCTGGGTGGCTTAACGTTAAGGCCCGGCGTATACAAATCGGTAACTTTTGGTATTACCGGCGTAGATCTTACACTTGATGCCCAGGGCGATCCTAATGCAGTGTGGGTATTTCAAACATCTGCAGCATTAACAGTTGGTATGCCCGGCGCACCAGGAAGTGTTATTATGACCAATGGTGGTTTAGCAAGAAATGTTTATTGGTATGTAGGTAGTGGAGCAACCATAAATGGAGCAGGTGGTGGTTCTATGGCAGGTACTATTATTTCGTCTGCCGCCATAACGTTTTCAACATCGGGCAACGCCGCACAAACAGTATTAAATGGCAGAGCGTTAAGTTTAAATGCGGGCATTACCATGGTTAACACAACGGTGAATGCCTGCGATACCTGGACAGGTTTAACCAGCAATGTTTGGACAACCGCAACCAATTGGTCAAGAGGTTCAGTGCCTGTTAGTTCGGAAGAAGTGTTGATACCAAATACTACTACACCAAAACCAATTGTTAGCAGTACCACCTCATCTTTATATAACCTTACTATTTATGATGGCTCAGCGTTAACGGTTACAAGCACCTTACAAATAGGTGGCTTTATTAAAAATTTCGGAAATGCATTTACCGCCACCTCCGGTACCATTACCTTCAATGGTACTTTAACACAAATATTACCTCCTGCTTTTACCAATAGTAATACCGTTCAAAATTTAATTATTTCCAACCCTGCTCTTGTAACCCTTAGTGGTAATATTAATGTAAGTAATTTATTTACCCTATCTAACGGTTTATTAAAAACAGGTAACAACAATTTGATCATTGCTAATAATGCAACTACTACAGGTGCATCTTCTGTTAGGTATGTAGATGGTAGCGTAAGAAAAATTGGTAACCAGGCATTCACTTTTCCTGTAGGAAATCTTAATAAGTATGCCCCTATCAGCATATCTGCACCAGTAAATACAACGGATCATTTTACAGCAAGCTATTCTTTTACCAATCCAAATAGTAGTAGTTATTTAACTACAAGTTTGGGAGCTGGTTTAAATAATGTAAGTGTAAAAGAACATTGGTTACTCAATAGAACCAATGGTACAAGCAATGTTGATGTAACACTAAGCTTTGACTTTTCGCGTAGTGGTAACATTAATATATTAGCAGATTTAAGAGTAGCAAGATGGAACGGATCTCAGTGGGTTAATGAAGGTAACACTGCTACAACTGGTACAACCGGCGACGGAACAGTAAAATCAAATCCGGTAACTAATTTTAGTCCATTTACTTTAGGTAGCAGTACAGCTAATAATCCATTACCGCTAAGCTTGCTGACTTTTACAGCTCAATTAAAAAATAGCAATGTGGCACTAGCCTGGCAAACTACTAATGAAGTAAGTGCCGCTCATTTTAACTTACAACAAAGCACAAATGGTAATACCTTCAGTACAGTAACTAAAATAAACACTCTACGTGGTGGCAACTATGGTTATACGGATGATGTATCGGCGATAAATACACCAACTGTTTATTATCGCTTACAAATGGTTGACCAGGATGGAAAGTATACTTACAGCGGAACATTAGCTGTTTTATTAAAGGCGCGTAAAGTTCAATTAAGCATATTTCCAAATCCTGTTAAAGAAACATTGTATTTGCAACTTATTTCTGCCAAAAGCGAGAAACTATCTATTCAAATTATTGATATGAAAGGAAGCGTGTTGCAGCAGCAACAAGTAAGTGTTACCGCTGGTAACATATCACTATCATTCAATGCTTCAAAACTTACAAAGGGTACTTATGTGTTGCTTATTAAAAGTGGCAACGAAGTACAACAAAAGCAATTTGTGAAAGATTAGCGTAAGAACATTAGTTTGATAATATAGATTGCAAAAAGTTATAGGAGGTTGTCCCAAAAAGGGCAGCCTCTTTTTCTTGAGTTTTACAGGTAATTCACGTAAATAATCAAGAACGCCAACAGCAGCGGTACAAAGCCGCAAAAAAAAGTCACCCAAATACATTTGGCGCGGCTTTTTTATTATTTGATGATCTGCTATAAATATAAATAATTGCAAATGATATTGTAAGAAAAAACCAGGAAGCGAAACAGCGTTTAAAGGACTACATTGCAAAAACAAGCAAACAAGCAGAGGAATTGCAAAAAGCTATTGCTACAAAATATCCGCAAAAAGAATGTCGCGATTGTTTCTATTTTTCACGAAGGGCCTACATTAGCTCAGGTACAGTGGCTTTAATATGCCAACACTGGAGATTTTTGCACGCAGCCAAACAGATTATGACCTAAACATTACCACTTCCATAAAAAACATCTGCAATTTTACCATAACATTTGTAGGTATACTACAGCTTATTAATCAGCAAAATAATTATTATTTAAAAGAGGTGACCAAAACGAGCCCCGCAGGCTACAATAACAGCTCCGACCAGGGTGCTTTTGCCTCGGTATTTACCACCTTAATTGGCGGAGGCTTAAAATTCAACTTCGCCGTTCAAGACAGTTATTTTATAAATTACGTTAGTGTAGGTTTCTTGCAATGACTAAATGTTGTTTAAAATTGACATCCCAAATTCTACAGCACCCGGTAACTAACCCCTTCAATAGCCAATTCGGTTTTGGGAAAAACCTCTATCGTTTCGGCCAAAAATTCATCCAACCCCTCGTATTTGCTGCTAAAGTGGCCTATCAATAATCGGTTTGCATTGGCCTTTATAGCAAGGGTAGCGGCCTGCACCGTGGTGCTATGAAACCTTTTTAAAGCTCGTTCTTCCAAATCCTTTAAGTAAGTTGTTTCGTGGTAAAGCAGGCTAACATTCTTCGTTTTTTCAGCAAGGCTTTCGGTGTAAACCGTATCGGCGCAATATGCGTAACTACGTGGGGTAGCATTGGGTAGTGTTACTTCTTCATTTTTTACTACGTATTCACCATTATGATAGTCTTCGCCCAGTTTTAATTGGTCGTAAAACGATGTTGGAATAGCAAATAAATTAATGGTATCCTTGTTTATTCTTCGCAGGTTTTTTTTCTCCCGTATCACAAAACCCCAGCACTCAATTCGGTGAAAGACCTTAAAACAATCTATCGAAAATTTTTCGTCGTCCACAATAGTTCCTTCGTGCACCAAGGGGTGAAAATGAAGTTGGTAAGGCAGCCGGGTATCGGCGGCTTGTAAAATAATATCAATGATCCCCTTTAAAAACGCAGGCCCATGTACGTGCAGCTCGTGCTCCCGGTTAAGCAATCCCATGCTGGTAATTAACCCTGGCAATCCAAAATAATGATCGCCGTGCAGGTGCGATATAAAAATGTGGTTAATTCGGCTACGCCTTACTTTATACCGCGATAGCTGCATTTGTGTACCCTCGCCACAATCAATTAAAAACTGGTGTTGGTTTAAAGTTACCACCTGTGCTGTAGGGTGGCGGTCGTAAGCGGGTAGGGCGGAATTGTTTCCTAAAATGGTTACTCCAAACATAGAATGGGCCAGGATTAAAAATAGAATTGTACAACGTACTTTGACAAATATCTGCCCTCACTGCTGCTTTTCAATATAAATATTAAAAAAACAATACAGCACTACATCAATGTTATGCCACTAATACTACTGGCAGGCCATAATGCTTTTTATAATTGCAGATGTAATCGAACGCACTAAAAACCACTGCCCCTAAAAATTACACCACCGCCAATTACGTCGTCGCCTTCGTAAAAAACGGCACTTTGGCCGGGGGCAATCCCTTTTACATCTTCGTAAAACCGTACGTTTACCATGTTGCCATCGGTGTACAGGTTGCCAAGGGCACCTGCATCTTTGTATCGTATTTTGGTAATGGCCTCCATGCCGGGGGTAATAGTATCGTATTTAATCATGTTCAGCTTGCCTACCTGCATATTGTTTTCAAACAGGTCATGCTCACTTCCTAATACTATAGTGTTGCTTTCGGGTATTATTTTAGTTACAAAAACAGGCTTGCCCATAGCTATATCAAGGCCTTTTCGTTGTCCGATAGTATAAAACGGGTAGCCCTTATGCTGGCCCATTATTTTGCCTGTTACATCAATAAAATTGCCGCCTGCCACACGTTCTTCCAATCCATCTACTTTGCGTTTTAAAAAACCGCGGTAATCATTGTCGGGTACAAAGCAAATTTCGTAGCTCTCGCTTTTTTTGGCCAGTTCGGGGTAGCCCATGTCGTGTGCCATTTGTCGTATTTCGCTTTTGTGATAAGTACCCAATGGCAACAGGGTGCGGCTTAACAACTCCTGGTCCAGGCCCCAAAGCACATAGCTTTGGTCTTTGGTGTCATCTTTGCCTTTGCTTATTACATAGCGGCCATTGTGGCCTTGCCTTACATTGGCATAATGGCCTGTAGCAATAAAGTCGCAATTAAGCGCGTTTGCCCTTTTTAACAGTGCACGCCATTTTATATGCGTATTGCACATAACACAGGGGTTAGGTGTGCGGCCGGCTATATATTCATCTACAAAATTTTCAATCACAAAATCACCAAACTCATCGCGTATATCCAGTATAAAATGCGGAAACCCGTTATTCACTGCCGCTGCCCTTGCGTCGTTAAAACTGTCCAGATTACAGCATCCTGTTTCTTTTTTGCTGCTACCTGCGCTGGCGTAATCCCATGTTTTCATGGTTATACCAACCACTTCGTAGCCTTGGTTATGCAGCATTAAAGCAGTTACGGTACTGTCAATACCGCCACTCATGGCTACCATTACTTTTCCTTTACGGCTCATAACAATTTTTAATTAGCTGGCAAATTTACGATAAGCAACCGTAAAATGACAGCAGCCTTACATCTTCAATTATCCCCTGGCATTTTAGCAGGTAGTTTTTTAAAGGGCTTCTATATGGTATAGACCGACATAAGGTCACAGCTACCGGGGCAATGGCATCGGCTAGCGTGTTTAAGACATAATAACCAGCTAAACAATAACAGGCTAGCCAGGCATTATTTCAGCGGCTTTTACCTGTGGTTTAGCAATAAAACCAATTACGTAACCAAAGGCAAAGTAGGCAACCATGGTGGCAACAATAAATACGCCCGGCGAGTCAATTTTTTGCCCTGTGTTGAACACTGACATTGGAAACAACAAAATCATGGTTATTACAAAGGGGATAATACTGAAAATCACTCCCCGTACAGGGTACGAAGCCAGGAACTCATCCCTGAAATAATACACATACACAAAGGCCAGCAAAATGCCAACGCCAAAGTGCATGATCCACCCTAACAGTGGGGTGGTGTGGGTAAAATTGGCCAACAGGGTTCCAAAATCTATACCCTGCAAACCGGCAGCATTGGCTGCCAACATTAGCCCGGTAATTACGGCTGTACCGGTAATACCGGCTACAATGCTTGTTTTAAATTTGTTTTCCATGGCAAGTATGTTTTATTAAAGTTCTAACAAAAAAATAGCCTTTAAAAGTACCTGGCAAAGTTTTATTATTATTCAATAACCATAGGTAAACAGTACATTTAAAAAAATTATTTTTTAATATTTTATGTTTTTTTATGATAGAACGAAAATCAGTAACAGTTACTAATGTTCAAGGCGCACTTGAATGGCTGTGGCCCTTTTTTAATGACGCAGTTGAAATTCATAATTTTCATGCAGACCTTACTGTTGAGGGGCAGGTTATTGAGGTGGATATGGCAAGCTCGCCCGGCGGCGGCTTTGAAGGTGGGTATGGGAGCACCCGGTTAAGCACGGTGTTACCAGCAAAAACCGAATTTGAATTTGTGGTGTACCCCGACGATTTTTTAAATAAAATAGGCAAGCTGTTTGGCATGGAAGATACGCAGCTTGGCTATCCCGGATTTGACGATAAATTGGTGGTTAAAACTACTAACAAACAACTTTTGCAAAACCTTTTTGCCGAAAAAGAAATTCGGGAAACTTTTAGCACACTCTCAGGTTTTTCGCTCAAGTGCCACGTCGATCATAATAAACAGCATCATTTATTTGAACTGGAAATGCAGCGCGCTGCCACCAATTACACTGAGTTTGCTAAGCTGTTAAGTGGTTATATGAATGTGTATTATAAAATTGATCAGCGGGCTACTGTTTAAACAGGTTGGCTGTCGGCTGACCTGGCAGGTTTTGCCCCCGAACTTCGCAGGTTGCTTACTTTACCCAACACGTCAAACCAAAAGGGAGCACCCATCATTATCGCTAAAACGGTGGCTGCCAACCCTATTACCTTAGCAATAAGCAGCGGAATAACGCTGCGCCCTTGTGCAGGTGTAAATTCTTCTCTTGACCACCCCAGCGGTATAGTGCCTTCAAGGGTGGCATTGGCATCTTTTATAATTGAATTTCGCTCCTTTATAGCCCTTTCAAATTGCTCCATGGTTAAAGTATCACCTTTGGGCAGTAAAGCGGCAGCGTTGTTAAGCCGGTTGTTCATACTGTCTATTAATGGTCTTGAGCCTGCAGCATCGGCCAATTGAGTACGGGCTTCGGGATTGTTATATAAATATTTGGCAATAGCAATACTGTCTGCATTCATTAAAATTGAAACAACCGTGGCCACAATTAGTGTAAATGGCCGCATGTACCGGGTTTTAAGGGTGCCACCAACTCTATCCATACTACTATCAAACCAATTTTCAACTTTACTTTTAAATAGGTCAGTCTCGCTTCCTATTTTTAGTGTTATTGATGCAAAGGTACTTTTGGCTTCTACTGTATACGATAGCAATACCCGTTTTAACTCGGGCGAAAGTGCGTCGGACGCTTTTATTTTTTCCTGTATTTCGTCCAGCGAAGCTGGTACGCTATTGGGGTCGCCCGGATCGAACGAAATTTTTTCAATGAGGGCGGCAGCAAAATTTTTTGCGTCGATATAAGCCGGTGCACTGCCATTGGCCGATAATGCAGTAACAGAGCAATGGTCCAATATGGCGATACCTAATTTTTTAGGGCCATTGTCGGTATCGACCGCTTTGCTAAAAATGGTGGTAAGCCATTCAGTTAAAATTTTTGAGCGTACCTTAAAATAACCCATAGCAATTTCAACCGCGCTGCTACAAATAATACTTAAAACAAAAAATATGAAAAGCATACCTACAACAAGGTCAAGGATGGGAAAATTACTCATAAACAGGATTTAGTGGTTGAAAAAATTGTCACAGCAAACTCGTGTGCGGTTGCAACAAAGAATGTGATTATTAAGCAATTATGCAATGGTTGGTAAAAAGATTTTAAGAAATATTGAGCAGAAACTATGAGGTGGTCATCAGCGGTAATGGTAGTGGATAAGTTTGCAGCGTTTGTCCCGCCCTCAGTCAAATGCGCATCACAAAAAGGGATTTACTTAAATGCCCGGTTCACTAAAAAATATTATTTTCAAAAAAGCATCTGTTTGAAGTAAGGGTAGCCTGGCCAAAAAATGGTAATTATAAAATACACACTGGTAGTTTAAAATATGGTATTTATTTTTATTTTGTTTAGATCATTAAAAGAGTCCACAGCCATGCAGGCGTTAAAATATTTTAAAAAAACGATTACATGAAGGGAGGAATTGTGTGTTTTTTTACAGTCTTGTTACGTTTTGTACCGGTTGCATGTTACTGACTCAAAAGCAACCTACAGCTAACAGGCATAATGGCTATGCCAAAAAACTGGCGTAGCAAAATGCACGCGATACCATTAAAGTACCGCAGGACACTTTTGCCATTACAAGCCTTATAGACATGGGAAGACTGGCATTAATAAAAGGTACCCGGTTGTAAAAAAAATTAAGCGGACGGGAAATAGCTGATAAAAGCACCTTACACCTTAGCAGTAAACCAGCCATTGTGGCGAAAATGTAAAATGATATTTTGGTAAGTATCGAACCCATCAACGGTAAGGCAACAAAAGTAATTAAGATAACAACCAGAAGCAAAGCCCCGGCAGATAGTACAAATGCCCTTTTGTGCAAGGTTAGCAACTGGCAACACCGCAAAGGCCTGTATACGTTTTTATGGTTAGGCGAAAACTTTTCGGGATTTACCGGGTGCTACAAAATGGCTGGCTGCTACCACCTTAGGCTGCCAAATACGCTAAAGATTACACGGGCGGCCTCCCTACCATGCTGCTAAGTATTGGCTATTACCACCAAAAAATTGTTTATCGAGGCACTTGTTACCATATTAACTTTTAAGCTAAAACACAATGTGTTTAAATTATCAGGTAAGTACAAAACAATACTGATTCTCAAACGCCAATAATCTTTCTGGTATCAGGCCGTCACATTGGGTTGGTGCTCAACAATAAACTTTACCAGGTCATCTAACGGAATATTTGCCCTCAATGCTGCATCGTTAATTTCTTCCCTGCTTACGTTGGCTGCAAAACTTTTTTCTTTCAGCCGTTTTTTTACTCCCTTTACATCCATGCCCTCGTAGCCGTGCGGCCGCATTAACGAGTAAGCGTGTATCAGCCCACTTAACTCATCAAAGGCAAACAACATTTTGGCCATAGTTGTTTCGGGGTCAACCCCAAAGTGAGCCGGCCCGTGCGATGCAATGGCGTGCAAAATGGCTGGGTCAACATGTCGGGCCTCCAGCTCTTCAATAATTTTTATACAATGTTTTTCGGGCCATTGGTCCCAGTCTGCATCGTGCAGCAGCCCTGCCATTTCCCATTGCCACTGGCCTGCTCGGTCTAACTTTTCGTTGGCGGCCGCCCAGCATTGCATAAGATTAGCCACCTGCCTCATGTGCAATTGTAACCGCGTATTTAATACCCACCCGTTTAGTAAAGTATAAGCTTCGGCCCGCGTAATTACATTGCCTGTATTAGCTGGGCTACCAAAGGTTTTGCGTGGTAATAATAAACTCATTGTGCTGTGGTGTTTTTTTAAAAGTGCTGCTAAGGAGTTTTTTGAAGCATTAGTACGCTCATACTTCGTTGGTCGGTAACGTTCACTGTTTTAAATGGCTCTATTAAAGCAAGCGGGTATTTTAATAAAATATTTTTTAATACTGGCCGGGTAAGCAAAAAACGGGTGGTATCATCGGGTAGGTCATATACCCCATCGTTAATTTCTTTTACAAGGTGTTCAATACCAATATCGCTTGTCATACGTATAAATAAGGTGCCGTTGGTTTTTAGTACGCGCACCAGTTCGGTCAGCATGGTAAAAAAGTGCCCTGCAGATTCAGCAAAATGAAGTACGGCACTGGAAATGATGTGGTGAAAAAACTGATCGCCAAAAGGTAAAAAATTAAGCCGGGTTACCTGCAAGCGCATAGGGGGCAGGGTTGGGTTTTCTTGTTTAAGGTCCAAAATGCAGGCAGCATCCATATCTACGCCATATATACAAACACTATTTTGCAAAAACCAATGCATGTTTCTGCCTGAGCCACACCCTGCATCTAATACCAGGTCTTTGTCATCGTACCTACCCTTCAAAATCTGATCAACCAGGTAAATATCCGTATCGCCAATAACTTCGTGAATAAGTGCTGTTTTCATTAAAAAAAACGTTTAACCCGGTAAAAGGTAAAACGCTTGCTTTTGTTTGTTGCCAAGATAATTTATTTTTTACATCAGAGGCTTTTTCGTTAAGTTGCTTTGGTACAAGACGTGCGCCTTTACAAAAGGTATGCATTTTTTTATCAGCTTGTTGCTAAGCTAATAATCAGTCGGGTTGCCAACCAGGCACAAACTCAGCTATATGACAAAGGATTATGGTGCAGGGTGGTACTCATACACTATTTCGTAAGGTACATTTTTAAGCTTTTTAATACCTTGGCCAATTTTTAAGTCAGCCCTTTGTGGTGTTGCCTCACAAACCGAATATACCTCGCCTTTGTACAAAAGTGGTTTGCCTACTGGTTTATCAAAATGAATGGCAATGGTTATATGGTCGGGGTACGACAGTACGATCATGGGCAAATTATATATTTCTTTTACCAGGAAAAAAAAGAGGGCAGCGCGGTCTTCACAATCGCTGTAATCATATAAAAGGGTCTGCTCGGGCGACAACCTTTTTTCTTTTCCAAAAATCTTGGTATCAGTTTGGTATTGAAAGGCATGGCGCGTAAAACGCATGAGGTAATCTACCCCTTGTTTTTGGCTAAGTTTGTCTACAACTTCCTTTAATAATGTAACCAGCGACCGCTCGGTAATGCTGCTAATGGGAATATTGAAATAGGTGGCATAATCTACTATTGGATAATTGGCGAATATCTTTTTAACCTGTGCTGTTACAGGCACATTAAGTTTGTAAGCTGTTTCGCCATAATCGAACTGAAAGCTTTTTACCTCGTAATCAGTTACATTAAAATTGGGAAGCCGTGTAATTTTAAAAGTAAATGGGTTTAATGAGTCTTCTATCGGTACCGGCACCTCTCTAAACTTTTCGGAGGCAAAATCAATATAATCGTAATCGTGGTAATTAAGGCAAATAAATGGCCTGTTGTTTTTTATAAAGCCGGGTTGCTCATACACATCATCGTTGCTCTGTACCATCAATAACAATTTTTGGCCACAGGTGCTTATTGAGGCATTGTAACCGGTTTTTAATAGTAAAAACCATTTTAGAAGCGTGTATTGTTGATAATTGGTAGCCTTGGGACTTATTTTTTCGGCAGTAGATCTTATTAGCTGATAAAAAAGCCAATCGTCCTGGCTATGTGCATTTTTATAGCTTGTCATTTCAATTATAGCCAATTGATAAGGTAGCTGGTTTAGCCGGGTGTAAAAGTACACTACCGTGTTAATGTCAAAAGTGTCCTGAGAAAGTCGGAGTGGTATGTGGGGAAAGCTAATTTGTAAAGTGTCGCCAAAAAAATTAACGGTATATGTTTGTAAACTGTCTTGTGCCAGTAAGCTGCTACTGTTAATCCAAAACAGGCAAATAAGCGTTGATATGGTGTTTTTGACCTTCAAAATGTAAATCATTGAAATTACAAAAACTTAACAATAAAATAATATTAAAAAATTTCATGAACAGGTAAGACGGTTGTATAAATTTTTTTTACAAAATAAAGTGGTGTAAACGGAGATACTAATTGAAGCCATATTGGCCAGCGGCATATCAATCACGGACTTTTAATGAGGTATTTAGAGATTATGCCGTGGTAAGTATCTTGTTGACTTAAGATTAGCCTTTAACCTGAAAAAATTTTAGAATCTGCAGCAAGGGAAGGAGAGCAATCATTTACATGTGAAACCCGGATGAAGCGTTTTTTAAAATACAACTTATGTAAAAAGCGAAAGTGGCTCAATTGGCCACTTTCGCTTTTTTTTATACGAATACAAACGGTAAATCGGGTATCATAGATAATAACTTTTACCTACTTCTTTACCCTTGAGGTAAGGTCAGCTATAGTAATGTCAATTTGTTTACCAACAGGTTTTCCGTTTTTATAAGTAACAACCTTTAGCCTCGAAGCATCGGTGGGCACGATCAGTGGTTTTTGATACTTAGGATAAAAATTATCGGGAAACGAGTTATCAAAGCTGTAATAGATGTCCAGGCCACTTACTTCGGTAAGCATTTCTACTTGTAGCCCATCATTGCCGTTGCGTTGCACTTTAAATTCGGGGTCAAACATTGACCGGGAATACTTGACTTCTTGCAGGTCCATCCTATCAAAGTTTGCTACAACCTTTTGCGCAAAATTCTTCCAGTTTTTCTTTTCCTTTGGCGACCACAAAGTTTCGGCAGTTGCTAATGCCCGCGGCCACACCATATATTGCAAATGGCGGGTATTGTACACCTGCTCCGTCCACAGGTTAGCCTGGCCGCCCTTAATATATTTACCATCTACGCCCTCGGGTACGGGCTCAAAACTATAAGCAGTGTTCAGGCGAAGGGTAGCATACACGGGAGGTTCAACAGCTTTATCGCCCTGCATATAATCCAGGTAGGCAAAGGTGGTAGGGCTCATTACTACCCCGTGGCCCATTTTAGCAGCTTCAATACCGCCTTTCATTCCGCGCCAGCTCATTACCATAGCGTTTGGGGCAAGACCACCTTCTAATATTTCGTCCCAGCCTATCAGCTTTTTCCCTTTCGATTCAACTATTTTTTCAACTCTATTTACAAAATAGCTCTGCACTTCCTCCATATTTTTCAACTTTTCGGTAGCCATAAGTTGCTTTACGGCTTCACTTTTTTCCCAAAAGTTTTTGGCACATTCATCGCCACCCATATGTATGTATTCAAATGGAAAAAGTTGCGCCACTTCAGTAAATACCTTATCTAAAAACTCGTATACGTTTTCGTTAGCCGGGCAAAGTGTATTATCTACCAATGCAGTAAAGCCGTGGTCGTGCCAGTCCATTATTTTTTCGCCCGACCTCACTTTGTATTTGTTGGCACTTTCCGTGCACGATAGTTGGGGGTAGCTGGCAATAGCAGCAAGGCTATGGCCGGGTACATCTACTTCGGGTAAAATGTTTATATATCGGTCGCTGGCATATTTCACCAGTTCTTTAATATCATTTTGTGTAAAAAAGCCGCCATAGTTGCGTGGCTCGTTGTCGGCTGGTGGTATAAAATCGCCAAATGTGCCTACTTTTTTTACATTCCATGCGCCTATAGTAGTTAGCTTGGGCAGTCCTTTAATTTCAATTCTCCAACCTTCATCGTCGGTCAGGTGCAGGTGTAGTAAATTAAATTTGTAAACGGCCATATTATCAATAAAGTCCATCACTTCCTTGTTTGTAAAAAAGTGCCGCGATACATCAAACATTAAACCACGCCAGCCAAACCTTGGGTAATCGGTAATGCTTACTGCAGGGGCTGTCCATACTATGTTTTTTGCTAAAGTTTTACCTGCTACTTCTTTTGGCAGTAATTGCAAAAAGCTTTGAACTCCATAAAATATACCTGCGGCCTTATTGGCTTGTATAGTTACTCCACCAGGTGCTACGGTAAGCTTATAACCCTCGTTACCCAGCGTTTTAACCGGCTTGGCGTTTAAAACCAATTTAATGGCATTAGGCATTGTAGCCTTTGCAACTTGTGCTACAGGATAGCCGGTTGTTTGCGCTAATGGCTTTAAAAGTTGTGTGGCAATTTGCCTTACTTCACTATTGGTGCCAACTTGTACCACAATTTGGCGTGGCAAGGTGTATGAGCCTTGAGTAAGCGTTATAACCGCTGGTTCGGGTATAATTGAAATAGGCCGCTGCCCGTAATTTATAAGGTAAAAACAAGTGGCAGCAAAAATTAAAAGCGATTTTTTCATATGTACAATCATTTAATAAAGGGGTTTAGTGTAATAATTTAATGCTTTTAAAATTAGCTAATTACGCTTTCCGTAAATTTCAAAATCAAATAATTTAAGGTGCGCTGCATTTGCAATGGCATTTATTTTTTATAAAAAAAATTATTTTACTAAATACCACTGGCAGGCAATTTGCCAATGGTTGTTACATTCTTTCCGGTACTGTTATGCCCAATAAGTTCATTCCATGTTGCAAAACATGGCCTGTTATACTGGCTAATTGTAGCCTCAACTCCTTTTTTTCGCTGCTTTCAGCATTGGTTATTGAGTGCGCTGTATAAAACGAACTAAAGGTGCGTGCCAGGTTGTAGCAATAAATGGCCACCTTGCTGGGGTCGTAATCGTTGGCAGCCTCAAGCAATAACGCTGGGTATTGTTCGGTAAGTACAGCAAGATTTTTTTCCATGGGCAAAAAATCGGGTTGCAAAAAAGTGCCAAGCGGTTGCTGTTTGCGTAAAATGCTTTTTATGCGTGCATGCGTAAATTGTATAAACGGGGCGGTAAACCCATGAAAATCGATGCTTTCCTCTGGGTTAAAAACCATTTTCCGCTGAGGGTCTACCCGTAGCAGGTAAAACTTTAGGGCGCCAATACCAATGGTGTCATTTAGGTTCGCAAGTTCTTCCGGTAAAAAGTCCTGAACTTTTCCCAATTCTTCGGTTTTGTTACGGGCTACATTTACCATTTCGTCCACAATATCATCGGCATCTACCACCGTGCCCTCACGGGTTTTCATACGGCCAGTTGGTAATTCCACCATTCCATAGCTAAGGTGGTATATGCCTGCGGCAGATGGTAGCTGCAGTTTTTGGCAAATAAGTTTTAGCACTTTGAAATGATAGTTTTGTTCGTCGCCCACCACATAAATACTTTTATCGGAGCCATATTCGTCGTATTTATTAACCGCAAGGCCAATATCCTGGGTTATGTATACCGCCGTGCCGTCCCTACGCTGCACCAATTTTTCATCAAGGCCATCGTTGGTCAGATCAATCCAAACGCTCCCATCTTCGTTTTTATAAAACACACCTTTACTTAAACCATCGTTTACTAACTGTTTTCCTAATACATAAGTTTCACTTTCGTAATATACCCTGTCAAATGCGCAGCCTATGCGGTTGTAGGTAACATCAAAGCCCTCGTATACCCAACTATTCATTATTTTCCAAAGGTCCACCACTTCCGGTTTTCCGGCTTCCCAGTCTACCAGCATTTGCTGGGCCTGTTTCATAATGGGAGCCTCTTTTTCTGCTGCTTCTTTGCTAACGCCTTGTTGCTCCAGTTCGGCTACCTGCTTTTTTAGTTCGTTCCCAAAATGTACGTAATAGTTGCCTACAAAATGGTCGCCTTTGGTGTTGGTGCTTTGTGGGGTTGCGCCGTTGGCAAATAATTGCCAGCAAACCATGCTTTTGCAAATATGTATACCACGGTCGTTGGCTATACATGTTTTTACCACCGTATTTCCTACTGCTTTAAAAATTTGCGACATGCTGATGCCTAAAAAAATATTACGCAGGTGGCCAAGGTGCAACGGCTTGTTGGTATTGGGCGATGCAAACTCAACCATTACTTTTTGGTTGTTTTTGGGCTGGTTACCAAAATTGTTGTTGTTGAAGTTGGCCTGTAAAAACACTTGCCAGTAACTGGCAGTCACAGTCAGGTTTAAAAAGCCTTTTATTACATTAAATGCGTCAAAAAGTAATGGGTGGTCGGTTATTAATTGTGCGCCTATTTCTTCTCCAAGCTTTTCGGGTGCCTTTTTTAATGTTTTGGTTAGCGCAAAAAGTACAACGGTGTAATCGCCACTAAATTCGGGCTTGGTGGCATTTACCAAAATACTGTCATTAGAAACCGCCGTACCATATAACTGGTTTATGGTTTGCGCAGCGGCCGATTTTATATTTGTTACAACACTCATTCATTTATTTTTGGGCTGCAAAAGTACATATTTACGCACCTAACTATACAGGACCTACCTACAAGCGCTTTCCAAAATGAATAAATTGATACTGGCGATGGTCGATCTTTTTTATCCTTTATTTAAAAAGATTATGCCGCTGCAAACCTTTAGATATGCTGCCTGCGGTGGTTTTAATACGGCACTTGACATTGTTATTTTTTACGCAAGCTTCCATTTTTTATTTAACGAAAGTGTGGTACATATTGCCGGTGTTGCGTTAAAGCCTGACACAGCCTCGCTGGTTACAGCCTTTTTGGTAACCTTTCCAACGGGCTTTTATTTTAGCCGGTATGTAGTGTTTACGCAAAGTACGGTACGTGGCAGGGTGCAGCTTGGCCGATATCTTTTTATAGTGTTGATATGTATTGGGCTTAACTACTTTTTTATTAGGTTGTTTGTTGACCGTTTTCATGTTTATCCTACAGTTGCCAAAATTTTTACAACAGTAATTGTTGTTACATTTAGCTACCTGTCGCAAAAACATTTTACGTTTAAAACAAAAGCCATCCGTATCCACCTTACCGATCAGCAACATTAAAATGCTTATTTACTAAATAGTGTTGACTTATTTTCTAGTGAAGATTATATGACAGTTTTGTAATATTAAGGCAGTTCCTCACGTTTAAGGACCCAAAAACAGCCGCCGGTTTATTTATTGTAAAGGTTACGTTCGTTTATTTAATATCAGGGCACTAACGGGGGTGTCAAAAAAATTAGAAAATCTATCTTCGGCAAATTCACCTAAATAAATGAAGTAGGTGATTTTACACCCCAGGGGCATTGTCCAAAGTAATTGGTACACGTAAATCGGTACTATTAGCCAACATAATCGTAAACTGTCATTTTTATCATCTCTTTTTTGGCAAAAGGTAACCGGGGTATTTGACCATTAACTATCAACACCCGTTATTTAAGAAGTACAAATTGAAACCCGATATAGGCCTGTTCAATTCCGCTACAACGGGCTAACTTCAATACCTGCCATTTTTTCACCTTATGGCCCCTTGGCATAATGATTGACCTGACATCAACGAAAATTAATTAAATAAATAAATAAGAGATTATGGGAAAGATTATAGGTATTGATCTTGGAACCACTAACAGTTGCGTAGCCGTAATGGAAGGAAATGAACCAGTGGTAATAGCCAACGAGGAGGGAAAAAGAACAACCCCCAGTATTGTGGCCTTTCTACAAAATGGCGAGCGCAAGGTTGGTGATTCCGCCAAACGCCAGGCCATAACTAACCCTACCAAAACCATTATGAGTGTTAAGCGCTTTATGGGCCACACTTACAACGAAATTACCGAAGAAAGCAGGCAGGTTAGTTACAACATTGCAAAAGGGGAAAATAATACAGTTAGGGTTGATATTGATGGCCGCCTATACACCCCACAGGAAATAAGCGCCATGATTTTACAGAAAATGAAAAAAACGGCTGAAGATTATCTTGGTCATGAGGTAACCGAAGCGGTTATAACAGTGCCCGCTTATTTTAACGATGCACAGCGCCAGGCTACAAAAGAGGCCGGTGAAATTGCAGGGTTAACCGTAAAGCGTATTATTAACGAACCTACCGCAGCAGCTTTGGCCTATGGTTTAGATAAAAAGCACGCCGATCAAAAAATAGCAGTGTTTGACCTTGGTGGTGGAACCTTTGATGTATCAATTTTAGAATTGGGCGATGGTGTGTTTGAAGTAAAATCTACAAATGGTGATACACACCTTGGAGGAGACGATTTTGATAAGGTAATTATGGATTGGCTGGCCGATGAATTTAAAAGCGATGAAAATGTTGACCTTCGCAAAGACCCTATGAGCTGGCAGCGTTTAAAAGAAGCCTCAGAAAAAGCGAAGGTAGAGCTTAGCTCAGGCAGCGAAACGGAGATTAACCTACCCTACATAACTGCTATTGATGGTGTACCAAAGCACCTTGTTAAAAAATTAAGTCGTGCAAGGTTTGAGCAATTGGCCGATAACCTTTTTGCCCGATGTTTAAAACCTTGTGAGCAGGCTTTAAAAGATGCTGGTTACAATACCAGCGAAATTGACGAAATTATATTGGTAGGTGGTAGCACCCGTATACCAAAGGTTCAGGAGATAGTTGAAAAGTTTTTTGGTAAAAAACCCAGCAAAGGTGTAAACCCCGATGAGGTGGTAGCCGTAGGTGCAGCCATACAAGGTGGTGTACTAACTGGTGAAGTAAAAGATGTTTTGTTGTTAGATGTTACCCCATTAAGCCTTGGTATTGAAACCATGGGTGGGGTTATGACAAGGTTAATTGAAAGCAACACTACTATACCAACCAAAAAAAGTGAGGTTTTTAGTACTGCCAGCGATAACCAGCCGGGTGTACAAATACATGTATTACAAGGTGAGCGCCCCATGTCAAATCAAAATAAAAGCCTGGGAATGTTTAATTTAGACGACATACCACCGGCCCCACGTGGCGTTCCCCAAATTGAGGTAATATTTGATATTGATGCCAACGGTATTTTGCATGTAACTGCAAAAGATAAAGGCACAGGTAAAACAAAAGATATAAGGATAGAAGCAGGAAGCGGTTTAAGCAAGGACGATATTGAAAAAATGAAAAATGAGGCCAAAGTAAACGAGGCTTCTGACAAAGCTGCCCGCGAAAAAGTTGAAAAGGTAAATGCAGCCGATAGCCTGATTTTTCAAACCGAAAAGCAGTTGAAGGATTACGGCGACAAAGTACCGGCCGACAAAAAAGCACCTATTGAAAGTGCTTTAACCAAATTAAAAGATGCCCATAAGTTGCAAGACCTTGCTGCTATTGAAACGGCTATGACTGAATTGAACACTGCCTGGACAGCGGCCAGCGAGGAAATTTATAAAGCTACGCAGGAAGCAGGTACCCAGCCCGGCGGCCAACAAACCGGAGCGCCAAACGAACAGTCGGCAACAAGTAACGGAGAAACCGTTACAGATGCTGAGTTTGAGGAAGTGAAATAAGTGGTTAATTAAAATAAATTAATACCATACTAGCCCTTCGAGTAAAATCGAAGGGTTTTTTTGTCGGTCCGTTAATTATAATTGCTCACAAACCAACCGGTTTGACGTTTATAAAATACAATTCTACCTATAGCATTGTCTAAATATTTTTACAATGCCAATGGTAAAAAACCATGGTGCGATTTTTAAGTGTAAAAATTAAAATCAATTTTAACTTTTTTATTAAAACATCTATCATGAAAAAAACAGCGTTATTTACCGTCCTTGCGTTTGCTTTGGCAATTGTTGACTTTAATGCCAATGCGGTTTCAACCATCACCTTAACCAAAGCCGACACTACCGCCAACGGTACTGACGAAAGTACAATTCCTTTCCAAAAACTTAATACAGCCGTAGATGAATTTAAAACGCTTTCAAAAAAAGAAAAAAGAGAAAGGGTAAAAGAAGCAAAAAATGAAATCAGAAAATTTAAAGCGGAAAAGCGAGCCGGCGCCGAACCATCTACCAACACTTTACTGTTGGTTATTTTGGCGTTATTACTGCCACCATTGGCTGTTTACCTGCACCAGGGCGAAATAAACGGTAAGTTTTGGCTTAGCCTTCTCCTAACACTGTTGTTTTTTATACCCGGCGTTATTTATGCGCTGATAGTTGTATTGGGCGAATCATAAAATTATTATTGCATAAAAAAACCCCTGACTTCAGGGGCTTTTTTATGCAATATTTTAAAAACGGTTTATTTTCAGTTATACTATGTCCAAAGCCAAAGCAAAAAAAGTAACTACAAAAGGCAACACTACCCAAAAAAACTCGCGGTAAAAAACCAACATTCCAATTAGTGCCAACAACGAAATAAAAAAATATACCCAGTATTTTTTGGTAGATTTTGCTGTATCCATACTTTTAATTTTTTGCAAAAATAAGGCTTGCAGCGTAAAAAAACCGCAGCATTGTAAAAAAGAACGTGTCGAAAACCTTAAAACATTTAATGACACATGGCTACCACGGCAGCAGCAAACGCCGGTGATTTTCCTTATTTTCATATTATTGAAATATCTTATTATTTAATTGTATTATTTTGCGCCGGTCAGTAAATGTATAGTCGTTGAGGTTTGCGTACTTATTACACGTTTTAGCAGATATTGCCTAATTTCGTTTCACATAAAACAATATAATCTTGGCCACAGAAAAAAAACAACCGAAAAAATCAGCTACCAAAAAATTAATCAGCAGCAAAGAAGTTCCGGGCGCAGTTGGGCTTATAATCAACAATTACATTGTTGAGGATGCAAAAAAGAAAAAAGTGTTTACAAAAAAAGACGTTGGGCTAAAGACTGAGAAAGATGCAAAATCTTTAACGGTAAAAAAGATCTCTACAAAAGATGATAAGGGGGCGGAGGAAAGTAAGCCCAAAAAAACGGTCAAAAAAACGACCCTAAAAGCCATTAATGAGGGGGAAAAAGCACTGGTTAAACGTACATCGCGGGCAAGGGCTTTAAATGAAAAAATGTCAAGTGTGGCCGACATTAAAACATCCATAACCAACGCACTCGCAACTACCGTTGAAGCGGTGAAAGAGACCGTGGAAAAAAAGCTTCAAACATTTAAAACAGCTACTTCGCCCGTTAGCAAAATAATTTTCCAGGTACGTTATCATACCATTATAGGTCAAAACCTGTTTGTATCGGGTAGTACACCGCTGCTTGGCGGGTATGATTCAAATAAAGCATTTCCGCTACAATATCTTAACGAAGAATATTGGACTGGCGAGTTAATTATACCCGCTAACACATCGGTTGATCCATTTAGTTATAAGTACATGGTAAAAATGGGTGATAGGGTAGTTCAGGAAGAATTGATTAGCGATAAATCGTTTGACCCCATCAATTACAATGTTGAAGAAGTGCGGTTAATTGATTTGTGGAATTTTGCCGGTTTTTACGAAAACACGTTTTTAACGGAGCCATTTAAAAAGGTATTGCTAAAAAATAATTTTACCCCGCTAGCCAACGGTAAAAAGGTTGCTTATACACACGAGTTTAAAGTAAAGGCGCCTTTGTTGCAAAAAAACGAAGTGGTGGCCGTATACGGAAGTGCCGTTGAATTGGGCAAGTGGAGCGAAACCCAGGGCGTAACAATGACCAAAGGTGAAGAAGAGGATTGGTGGACGATAAAAGTTGATTTAAGTAAGGCGGCCTTTCCGGTTGCTTATAAATATGGAAAATACAATGTGGCAACAGGCGTGTTTTTGGAAATGGAGGGTGACAAAAACAGGCTTTTGCACAATAGTCATGTAAGCGAACAGGTAACAGTATTGTCGGATGGATTTGCTGTTTTTGCCAATGATACTTTTAAAGGGGCTGGCGTCGCTATCCCCGTATTTAGCTTGCGCAGTAACAGCAGCCTGGGTGTTGGCGAGTTTAACGATATAAAATTATTGGTAGACTGGGCTAAATCCGTAGGATTAAAAGTGGTGCAAATTTTACCTGTTAACGATACTATTGCCACACATACCTGGGTGGATTCCTATCCTTATGCCGCCATATCGGCATTTGCTTTACACCCGCTGTTTTTGCATTTGCCCCACGTGGTTACTGCCGATAACGAAGCGTTATTATCGTCGCTGTTTTCGATAAAAAAAGACCTGAACCTTTTAAATGAGGTGGATTATGAAAAAGTCCTCGCCGCTAAACTAGCCTTTGTAAAACAAATATATCCGCTTCAAAAAAACGAAACTTTTGAAAACAGCGAATTTGTTGCTTATTTTAACGAAAACAAACACTGGCTGGTGCCCTACGCAGCCTTCTCGTACCTGCGCGATGAGTTTGGTACCCCCAATTTTTCGGGCTGGCCAACTAACAATACTTACAATGCCAACCAGATACAACAATTGGCAGGTCTGCCCTCAGAAGCAATAGATGAGATAGGCATACATTTTTTCATCCAGTTTCATTTACACTTACAACTTAAAAGCGCTACGCAATATGCCCACCAAAATGGCATTATTGTAAAAGGCGATATACCTATTGGCATTTATCGTAACAGCGCCGATGCCTGGCAGGAACCGCATTTGTATAACATGGACATGCAGGCAGGTGCCCCGCCCGACGACTTTGCAATAAAAGGTCAAAACTGGGGCTTTCCTACCTATAACTGGAAGCAAATGCAACTAGATGGTTTCAGCTGGTGGAAAAGACGTTTTGCCCAAATGAGGTATTATTTTGATGCTTTCCGTATTGATCACATACTCGGGTTTTTTAGAATTTGGAGTATACCCATGCATGCAGTGGAAGGTGTAATGGGTTCGTTTGTACCCGCACTTACTTTGCACAAAAACGAGTTGCACAACAATGGCATTCAGCTTGATATTACCCGCCTTACCAAACCTTATATTCACGAAAATATTTTGGGCGAAATTTTTGGTGACCTAACACCCAGGGTTAAGGCGGAGTTTTTGTACGAAAACGGTTTTGAGCATTATACACTAAAGCCGGAAATTGATACACAGCGGGAGGTGGAAAATTATTTTGCTGCAAAAGAAGATAATACTGAAAATCATCGCCTTAAATACGGCCTGTTTGACCTTATTTCGAACGTTATTTTATTTGAAGTGGCAGGAACCGAAGGCAACGAATTTAATTGTAGGATTGCCATGGATGCAACGTCCTCGTTCAGGTATTTGAACAACGATGTAAAGCAGCGACTTAAAAATTTATACGTAAACTATTTTTTCCGCAGGCAGGATGGTTTTTGGAAGGATCAAGCCATGCAAAAACTTCCCGAACTAAAAAGAAGCACCAATATGCTTATTTGCGGCGAAGACCTTGGCATGGTACCCGATTGTGTACCCGGTGTAATGAAGCAACTAGGAATATTGAGTTTAGAAATTCAACGGATGCCCAAAGATCCTGCAAAGGAATTTTTTCACCCTAACGATGCACCCTATTTAAGCGTGGTGACACCATCAACCCACGACATGAGCACTATAAGAGGCTGGTGGGAAGAAGATATGGGCAAAACCACTCGTTTTTACCATAACCAATTAGGCAAATGGGGCGATGCACCGTTTTTTTGCGAACCCGAAATAGCAAGGGCTATCGTGGTTCAACACTTGTACTCGCCTGCAATGTGGAGCATTTTTCAATTACAGGACCTGTTTGCCATTGATGGGACGCTTAGAGTTGAAAACCCGGCCAATGAGCGAATAAATGTGCCAGCCAATCCAAAAAACTACTGGCGATATCGAATGCACATAACCCTTGAAAATTTAATTGAGCAATTGTCCTTTAACAGTACCCTTTCTACATTGATAGAGCAAAGCGGAAGACGCTAAGGACTTACGATAAAAGTTAAAAGCCATCCGGATAAACGCCGGGTGGCTTTATTTTGCCATTAAGCTTTACCTTTCTTGTTTATCGCATTTTAATAAATTCCTTTTAATGACACTTCGATATTGGACGTTCAACCTTCCCTTTAAATATCCTTTTACTATAACGCATGGCACTAAAACGCACCAGCCAACGCTAATTGTGGAACTGGGACTGGGGCCCTATTGTGGCTATGGCGAAGCGGCCGCAATTACTTACTACAATATTACGGTTGAAAAAATGGTGGCCGATATTGAGCAAAAAAAGCAAATGATTGAAAAATTTGCGTTGGTTGACCCCGGGCGTTACTGGCACTACCTGCACCACCTGCTGCCAGCCAACCCTTTTTTGGTGTGCGCCCTGGATATGGCAGCCTGGGACCTGTGGGCAAAAATGAAGCAAAAACCATTGTACCAAATTTGGAATACAAAAATGGAGGACACCTTGCCTGTAATCAATTACACCATCGGAATTGATTCTGTTGAAAAAATGGTGATAAAAATGAAGGAAAAACCATGGCCTATCTATAAAATAAAACTTGGCAGCCCAAACGACCTTGACATAGTGGAAACCTTGCGAAAACATACCACAGCCACTTTTAGGGTGGATGCTAACTCGGGTTGGACCACTGGCGAAGCCATGGAAAAAATACCCATTTTGGCAAAACTAGGGGTTGAATTTGTTGAGCAACCACTTGAAAAAAATAATTGGGAGGGGATGAAACTGCTTTATGATAATTCGCCGCTTCCATTAATAGCCGACGAAAGCTGTGTTTTTGAAGCCGATGTAAAAAAATGTTCAGGTCATTTTCACGGTATTAATATTAAACTTACCAAGTGTAGCGGCCCTACGCCTGCCCTCCGAATGATACAAACGGCCCGGGAGTTAGGGCTAAAGGTAATGATGGGCTGCATGAACGAAAGTAGTATTGGTGCTGCAGCCATTTGCCAGTTTTTGCCGCAACTTGATTATGTGGACGCTGATGGTCCGTTGTTGTTAGCACAAGACCTAGCAGCAGGGTTGCAATTTAATAATGGAAATTATGTACCCACGGCATTACCGGGTTTGGGGGTTTCGCCAACATTTTTATAAATATGGAAATGCTAAATTAGGAATAGTCCCATTTTGGGAAAGCATTTCCTACGAAAGGACAGAAATGAAAAGAGGGAAAAAATAAACAATTGATTTTTAGTTAGTTGTGTTTTGGCACCAATGTAGTTATTAGCGGATAGCAATAAAAACTATTTCTATGACTGGAACCTTTACACTACCAGAAAGTCGCTTGATCGAAAATTGTATCAGCGGAAATCGCAAAAGTCAAAAAGATTTGTACGATATGTACGCATCTAAAATGTTTGCTATTTGCCTGCGGTATACCAAAAACCAAATGGACGCAGAAGATACCCTTCAGGAGGGCTTTGTAAAGTTGTACAATAACCTGCACCGGTTTCGTGGCGAAGGTAGTTTTGACGGTTGGGTACGAAGGATTTTTGTAAATACTGCTATTGAGCATATCCGTAAAAAGAACCTGAACCTTACCAGTGGCGAAGGATTGGAGAATTCTGTTGCCGACAAACACAAATCAGCATTGGATAATCTTTACGAAAAAGACATTATCAAAACTGCCCTTACCCTAAGCGATGGCTACCGCACAGTGTTTAATTTATACGCGGTAGAAGGATTCTCGCACAAGGAAATTGCCAACCGGTTAGGCATTACAGAGAGTACCAGCAAATCGCAGTTTTCGCGTGCAAAAGCCATTTTGCGCAACGTTATTAGCCAAAAAGATAAAAGCAGGCAGACTATATTAGCTTAGTTTTTAACAAAATATTTTTGCACACAAAGCCCTCAAAAATTTGGGGGTTTTTTTGTGTCCTGCAACGCTCCAGGCTCCTCAACCAGCGAAGAAGTTTTTTCCATAGCCATTTTATTGGAGGAGATGGGGCTGTTGAACCGCTCGGTCATCTATGCTACTGAAATCAATCCACTTACTAATGCTTAGGCAAAAAGTAAAAACATACCGTTGTGTCATATCAAAGAATACACTACAAGGGAAATTCCCATTATTTTTATAACCGCCATAAATACATCCAACCGCTATGTGCTGCAAGGCTTTAGCGAGGGGGGCGGTGGTTTACCTTCAAAAACTATTGAATATTTATGTTACCCAGGCTAAGGTTAAAGTTTTTGAAAAGCTGTTCCGTTATCAACAGGAGTTAAAACTACCCAACCACGAGTTGGTACGGGTTAATAAGCATCTGGAGCGATTTGTATACATGGTATTGTACGATTTAAAGTCGCCACTAGCTTCCATTACATCGCTTATGTTGATCATAAAAGATAGTAACCGAATACAGCCCAATAAAAGGTTACATGAATAGGTGGACATGGTATATATTGGAACAAACCATTTGTTGGAGCTTATTTCTCCTATGCTTCAATATTCGCGGCAAAGTTTAGAGCAACAATTGGTTGAGGAGGTAGATACCACCGACCTTGTAAGTGAGGTGTTTTTTTTTACTATTTCCGCCAGCTAATATAAAGCTTGTAATAAACCACGCACAACCGGTTTTTGCTACCCAAAAACCGAAACTGCGGCAGGTGTTTCAAAACCTTTTAAGCAATGCCATAAAGTATATTGACAAACCTGTTGGTTTAATAAAGGTTGGTGTAGAAAATAAACCGGCCTTTTACGTGTTTTGGGTAAAGGACAATGGACCGCGAATTTTTAAAACGACAAAGACCCGATATTTAAGTTGTTTATTGTGGCAGGCAATAAATGAGATGGAGACACTAAAACGGAGGTTGGATTAAATATTTTAAAGATGAGTGTTGACGAACAGGGCGGTAATATATAGGGTGACACAACCCCTTGCAAGGGGAGTACTTTCTTTTTTTTGTTTGGACCCGGTAACCAACTCCTTAAAGGTTTACGATAACAGGCTTTGACGTGCTAAAAATTCCAGTTTTGTATTAACATCTATCAGGCTATTGGTAAGTATCAGGTTGTCTTTACGAAGTTTGTACACTTCATAGGCCTTATCTATATAAATCCTTACGTCTTCTTCGTTCCATGGTTTTGTTAAATATTTGTACACCTGCCCTCGGTTAATGGCATCAATAACGGCGTTTATATCGGTATAGCCGGTTATTAAAATGCGTATAGGATTAGGGTAAATATCTTTCACATATTCAAAAAACTCTATGCCGGTCATTTTTGGCATCCGCTGGTCGCTTAAAATTACTTCAATGTCGTGAAGGTCTAAAATACGCATACCTTCTTCGGCTGTTTCGGCCAAAAAAACATTGAATAACCGCCTGAAGCAGGCCTTAAACGATGTTAGGTTGTGTACTTCGTCGTCAATATAAAGCACATTAATTTTTTCTGGTTGGTGGGTCATAGCGAAAGCGGGTTTAAAACCTCGCTATTAGCAACGGCAAACTATTGGTTGTTATTGCGTGTAACAAAAGTTATTTTAAAAAAGCTGCCTAAGGCTGTTACCAAAATGAAGGCTACCTTTGCCCACCAATGATCAATGAAATCAGCATTCGTGCATTTAGAGCCACAGACGACCCCGAAACCTGCGAAAAATTTATAGAAGGTCACAAAAAAGTACTTGAAAATCATGGTATCACAAAGGTTACGTCCAGCAGTAATAGTTGGGCCAATAGCAGTTCGGTGTTTGTGGTAGTAGTGGAGACCGCCAATGGCGACCGGTTGTTGGGTGGGGCAAGGGTGCACGCTGCCGATGGTATTGAAATGCTGCCAATAGAAGAAGCCACCGGTTACATGGATAAAAAAGTGCTTGACGTAGTTAAACTGCATGCACAAAAGGGAACCGGCGAACTTTGCGGGTTATGGAATTCAAAAGAAGTGGCGGGGCTTGGCATTGGTTCGTTATTTCCATCCCGAGCTTCGGTTGTTATAGCTTCGCAAATAGGATTACATACTATGTTTTCGCTATGCTCGCCGGCAACTGTAAGGTTTAACCAGTGGATAGGTAGCCATGTGCTTACCTCCGTAGGTAACAACGGTACTTTTTACTACCCTAAATTAGATTTACTTGCCACGGCCGTGTTTTTGGAAGATGCAGTTACACTAAAAGATGCACACCCCCGCGAACGGGAGAAGATGCTTTTTTTGCGTGACAATCTTAAATACGAAACCACTGAGCGATCTCCTTTCAAAAATATTGAAGTGGGGGTGCAATATAATTTGGTGGTTAAGGGAGCTAATCCCACTGAGTTTCATATAAATTATTAGCAAAAATTGTAGCATATGCCTAAAATAGTATTTACCATAGTGGCAATTATTTTGCTTAACCTTGTACCGCTTTTAGGTAATCCTATATTATTTACCAATTACAAAACATGGGTATTGGTGGTAGCTGCGGCCATGTTGTGGCTGAGCCAGCCCGCCTTTAAAAGTAACGAGGCAGTGGCCAACCGGCAAAGCGACCGCTTTTCTATAGTTATCATACTTATTTGCTCGTCGGCAAGTGTTGCATTTGCCAACATTGAGTGGGCATACTTTAACGCTGGCGGCCTTGCATTTACTACTGTATCGTTAGTAGGTTTACTGTTATTGTTGCTGGGCATTATAGTACGGGTTTGGGCTATTTATACATTAGGTAAGCATTTTACAGCTACGGCCACTATTAATAACGACCACGAATTAATAACCGCAGGCCCTTACAGGTTTGTAAGGCACCCCAGTTATCTTGGTGCTTTTATGGCGGTGGTGGGTACGCCGGTGTTTTTAAACGGATCGTGGTCGGTAATATTGGCGCTTACTGCCATGTCGGTGGCTTATTACATTCGTATTACCGCCGAAGAAAAAATGCTTCTGAACTATTTTGGCGATAAGTATACAGTGTATACCAGGCATACCAAGCGTATCATTCCTTTTATATGGTAATTTTTTTTAAATGCAGCTAAACTCGTTAGTGTTAAAAGATAAAAAGTTGTTTCTGCCAGTAGTGTGCTTTTTTTTGTTAATGGCAGTAATGCAGGTTACAAATGGGCAGCAACTTCCTATTGTGTTTAATCATAATCAACCTTCGGTAGAAATAGGCAGCAAGTCGTTTATTTTTATTGACACGGCCAACCTATACAATGCAACTTCCATACGGCAAGTAAAAAACGAGTGGCAGCAAAAAAAAAATAACCCGATTGTAAAAATTAGTAATGGAACAGCATGGGTTAAGTTTTCTGTGGTAAATAAAAGCCTGCATCCAAACCTTTATTTTCATTTGCAGTATTCCAATATTAGTTATTTAACCCTTTACCGCCAATTAAAAGGCAACTTGCAGCAAATAGCTTATTGTGGTAATGCGCTTGCCTATAAAGCCAACGAACGGACTAGTCCAAATTTTATTTTTACCCTAACTATTGCCCCCGGCGATACCGCAAAATATTATCTCAAAATAAAAAGCTTTCACCCGTTATTATTACCTGCTTTTATTAGCAGTGCCGACGAAATATCCAATTCCGAAAACATTCAGGTAATAATTATTGGCATTTATGCAGGCATTATGTTCTCAATGTTATTTTACAACCTGTTTATATTTTTTTCCACACGCGATAAAAGTTATCTGATATACGTAGTTTTTTTGCTTTTTCTGTTTGCTGCGCAATTTACAGTTTCTGGTAATTCGTTTAAATTTTTCTGGCCTTCACATCCTGGTATTAATAGGTATGCATTAATAATAACCTCTGCGCTTGCAGGCATTTCGGGTATAGGTTTTGGAATTAATTTTCTTCAGCTTAAGCGGTTTATGCCCGGTTTGCGATGGGTGTTTGTTGTTTTGCTGGTAATATATTTGGGTAGTATTGTTTGTAGCCTTGTAAGCTTTAATTTACTGGCATACGATATTTTAAATTTTAATGGTTTATTTGGGGGTATACTTTTACTGGTAGCATCGGGGATTATTGCCCGCCGGGGTTATAA
>Ga0335397_10000917_pt1 | contig 40095 bp, 40 predicted proteins | sample MAT04_FD_205740 | JGI IMG/M metagenome (GOLD analysis project Ga0335397, IMG submission 205740) | Freshwater microbial communities from Lake Fryxell liftoff mats and glacier meltwater in Antarctica - MAT-04 (spades assembly) (version 2) ... | reverse complement strand
CGACCGCATCGAAATGATGCTCCGGGTGGCTGGCAAGCCACTCGCCGAGCAGCCGCGATTGGGTGTGGCCGAGATCCGACAGTACGTCGTAGTCGGCCGCGCCGAACGACGCCTGCCCGTGGCGCACGAATAGAAACTCGGTCATTCGCGTGTCCGCATTCAATCGGCAAACAGTTCCTGAGACCAGCGCAGGCTGTACGCGCGCGCCGCACCGGCGGGCTCGATCTCCGCCTCGAAACGGTAGGTATCGATGCCGGCGATGCGGAACTCACCGATGTAGTACAGCGCATCGGGCTCGCGTACCGCGCGCATGCGTACCGCCTGCGACTGCCCGGCGAGGTTGAACACGGTCAGTGTGATCACCGCTTCCGACGGCGCCTTGCCGCCACTGTCGTCGCGGCGCAGGATGGCTATGTTGACCAGTCCGCGCGAGGCCGAGCGCGAGATGCCTTGCGCCACCGCCACCTCGGCGGGGATGAAATCCGAGCGCACCGCGTTGTGGTGCAGCTCGAAGCGATCGAAGGTGACGAACTTCGCCGCGCTCGCGGCATGGGCGAACAGCAGCATGCCCAACAGGGGTAGCAGGCGCATAAGAATTCGATTCATGTGGTTGCCTTTCATGCCAGCGATGCCCCGAACTGGGTGATGGGCCCGACGATCAGGATCGTGGCCAGGCGCAAGCCGAGCAGGGCGAACACCGGCGACAGGTCGAAACCACCCAGCGGCGGGATCAGCTTGCGCAGTGGCTTGAGCACGATGTCTGCGATGCCAGACAGCAGCGGTACCGCGGGATTGCTGCCGCTGGGCGAGAACCACGACAGCAGCACGCTGATCAAGGTGATCCAGAACATCGTCTGCAGGAAGAATCCGAGCAGATGGGCGAAACCGAGCACCAGCATCGCCAGCAGGCTGATCGAGCCGCCGGCGAGGGCTGCGAGTGCTGCAACCCACAGGATCGCCACCACCCACGCCAGCAGCAGCGCGCCGGTGTTGATCCCGCGCCATGCCGGCAGCAGCTTTTGCACCGGCATCAGGATCGGGTTGCTGATCTTGTACAGCGCCTGGCAGATCGGGTTGTAGAAATTGGCGCGGATCGCCTGCAGCAGCACGCGCAGGACCAGCACGAACAGCACGATGCCGAACAGCGTCGATACGACCAGCGATCCAGCGTTGGTGAAATAGCCCATGCATCAGTCTCCGATGAGGTCGGACAATTCGCGTCCGCGCACGGTGGCGCGGTCGATCGCGGCATCCACCAGGGCGTTCAAGCCGCCGGCGGCAAAGGTTTCGAGCGCGGCCTGGGTGGTGCCGCCGGGGGAGGTCACGCGCTCGCGCAACGTGGTGGTGGATTCACCGCTTTCGGCAGCCATGCGGGCGGCACCCAGCGCGGTATGCACGACCAGCGTACGCGCGGCATCCGGCGCCAGTCCCTGGCGGATCGCGGCCGCCTGCATCGCTTCCATCAGCAGGAAAAAATACGCCGGTCCGCTGCCCGAGACCGCCGTCACCGCGTCCATCAGGCGCTCATCGTCGATCCAGACCGCAGGACCGGCAGCTTGCAACACGGTCTGCGCGGCATTGCGGTCGGCGGCGGTCGCGTGGGTGTTGGCGGTCAAGCCGGTGATGCCCGCACCGATCAATGCCGGCGTGTTGGGCATCGCGCGGATCAACGGCAGTCCAGCGCCGAGCCAGCGCTGCAGTTGCGCGATGCGCACGCCGGCGGCGATCGACACGATGCAGGGTCGGCGTCCTTCCAGCGCCGGCTGGATGCTGGTGCACACCGCGTGCATGACCTGCGGCTTGACCGCCAGCACGATGGTGTCCGCAGCCGCGGCCGCAGCCGCATTGTCGGTGCCGGCAACGATGCCGAAGTCGCGCGTGAGCGCATCGCGCAGTCCCTGCTGTGGCTCGCTGACCACGATGGCGGCGCGATCGTGGCCTCGGGCGACCAGGCCGCCGATCAGGCTGCGCGCCATGTTGCCGCCGCCGATGAATGCGATTTGGGTGGACATGAGGGCGGTGCGGCAGGTGAGGGGAGGATGCTGCAGTGACGGCTGAGAATCTGGAGCATAGCGTCCCACGCCCCGCCACGATGTCGCGGCGATGTTGCACACACTGCCCGCGATCTGGGGGCGCTACCGGCAAAGCCCAATGGGCGGTATCCCTGCCGCGCGAGTGCCGCTCAGGTCGTCGAGCGGGGGCCGAACATCGCCGAGCCGATGCGCACCTCGGTCGCGCCCTCGCTGGCGGCCAGTTCGTAGTCGTCGCTCATGCCCATCGACAAGGTGTCGACGCTTGGATACTGGGTGCGTACCGTGTCGAACAGCGCGCGCATGCGGCGGAACGCGGCACGCCGCAGCGCCACGTCCGGAACCGGTGCCGGGATCGCCATCAGGCCGCGCAAGAGCAGTCCGCTCGCCGCGGCTACCTGCGCGCAAAGCGGCAGCACCTGGTCCGGCGCACAGCCCGACTTGCTGTGCTCGTCATCGATGTTGACCTGCACCAGCACGTTCAGCGGCGCACGCTGCGGCGGGCGCAAGCGGGCCAGCAGAGGCACCAGCTTGGGTCGGTCCAGCGACTCCAGCCAGTCGAAGTGGGTCGCCACTTCGCGGCACTTGTTCGACTGCAGCGGGCCGATCAGGTGCCAGACCAGATCGAGCGGGCCCAGCGACTCGATCTTGGCCAACGCTTCCTGCACGTAGTTCTCGCCGAAATGGCGCTGGCCCTGTGCCGCGAGCGCGCGGATCGCGTCCACGGATTGGGTCTTGCTGACGGCCAACAGCCGGGCCGGGCTTGCCCCAACCGGGCCCGCGGCTTTCAGACGGGCGGAAATCTCTTCCAGTGTCAACGGTTTGGCCATGCGAACGGGGTGTAGTTCCGGGGCAGTGGGGCGGGGTTATACTCGGACCGGCAGGGCGCGACGGTGGATCGCCGAAAGGCGGTCGATCGCGTCCATGGTATCGACATGGGGTGGCCTCGCGCCGCCGGGGAACCGCATGGACATCGCAGAACTGTTGGCGTTTTCGGTCAAGAACAAGGCATCCGACCTGCACCTGTCGTCGGGCCTGCCGCCGATGATCCGGGTCGATGGCGATGTGCGCCGGATCAACATCCCCGCGCTCGACCACAAGTCCGTGCACTCGCTGATCTACGACATCATGTCGGACAAGCAGCGGCGCGACTACGAAGAGTTCCTCGAGGTCGACTTCTCCTTCGAGATTCCCGGTCTGGCGCGCTTTCGCGTCAATGCCTTCAACCAGAACCGTGGCGCCGGTGCCGTATTCCGCACCATTCCGACCGAGATACTGACCCTCGAAGACCTCGCTGCACCGAAGATCTTCAAGGAACTGATCAACCAGCCCCAGGGCCTGATCCTGGTCACCGGACCCACCGGGTCCGGCAAGTCGACCACGCTGGCGGCGATGGTCGACCATGTGAACAAGAACGAGTACGCGCACATCCTCACCATCGAGGACCCGATCGAGTTCGTGCACACCTCGCAGAAGTGCCTGCTCAACCAGCGCGAGGTGCATCGCGACACCCACGGCTTCACCGAGGCGCTGCGTTCGGCGCTGCGCGAAGACCCCGACTACATCCTGGTCGGCGAGTTGCGCGACCTCGAAACCATTCGCCTCGCGCTGACCGCCGCGGAAACCGGGCATCTGGTGTTCGGCACCCTGCATACCTCGTCGGCGGCGAAAACCGTCGACCGCATCATCGACGTGTTCCCCGCCGGCGAAAAGCCGATGGTGCGCTCGATGCTGTCGGAGTCGCTGCGCGCGGTGGTCTCGCAGTCGCTGCTGAAGAAAGTCGGCGGCGGCCGCATCGCCGCGCACGAGATCATGGTCGGCATCCCCGCGATCCGCAATCTCATCCGCGAGGACAAGGTCGCGCAGATGTACTCGTCGATCCAGACCGGCCAGCAGTACGGAATGCAGACCCTCGATCAGTGCCTGCAGGAGCTGGTGCGCCGCGGTTTGATCACGCGACAGCAGGCGATGACTTACGCCAAAGAGAAGAAGACGTTTGAATAGTGGGGAACAGGGTTCAGGGTACAGGGCTCAGGGTATAGGGGGGCGTCGGACGGCGCGGTCTTGTGTACCCTGATCGATGTACCCTGACCCCTCGCCCGAAGGCCGCGCGCCGCGCGACGCCGCGAGATTGCAACGGAGCAAAGCACCATGAGCAACGTCGACTTTTCCAGTTTCCTCAAGCTGATGGTGCACAAGAAGGCCTCGGACCTGTTCATCACCGCCGGCATCGCGCCGTCGATGAAGGTCAACGGCCGGATTCAGCCGATCACGCAGAGCCCGCTCACGCCGCAGCAGTCGCGCGACATGGTGCTCAACGTGATGACGCCAACCCAGCGCGAAGAGTTCGAAAAGACCCACGAGTGCAACTTCGCGATCTCGATGCAAGGTGTCGGCCGCTTCCGCGTGAGCTGTTTCTACCAGCGCAACCAGGTCGGCATGGTGCTGCGCCGGATCGAAACCCGAATCCCGACCATCGAAGAGCTGAGCCTGCCGGCCATCGTCAAGACCCTGGCGATGACCAAGCGCGGCCTGATCATGTTCGTCGGCGCCACCGGCACCGGTAAATCGACCTCGCTGGCGGCGATGATCGGCTATCGCAACCAGAACTCCACCGGCCACATCATCACCATCGAGGACCCGATCGAATTCGTGCACAAGCACGAGGGCTGCGTGGTGACCCAGCGCGAGGTTGGCATCGACACCGACACCTGGGAAAATGCGTTGAAGAACACCCTGCGCCAGGCGCCCGACGTGATCCTGATCGGCGAGGTACGCACCCGCGAGACGATGGAACACGCGATCGCCTTCGCCGAGACCGGCCATCTGGTGCTGTGCACCCTGCATGCGAACAACGCCAACCAGGCGCTGGATCGCGTAGTCCACTTCTTCCCCGACGATCGCCGGCCGCAGCTGCTGATGGACCTGTCGCTGAATTTGAAGGGTATCGTCGCCCAGCAGCTGATCCCCACGCCCGACGGCAAGGCGCGCCGGGTCGCCATGGAGGTCCTGATCGGCACCCCGCTGGTGCAGGACTACATCCGCGACGGCGAGATCCACAAGCTCAAGGAAGTGATGAAGGAATCGACCAACCTCGGCATGCGCACCTTCGACCAGAGCCTGTTCGAGCTATATCAGGCAGGCGAGATCAGTTACGAGGATGCGCTGCGCCACGCCGACTCGGCCAACGAGGTGCGCCTGCGCATCAAGCTGGCCCAAGGCGGCGACGCGCACACGCTGTCGCAGGGTCTGGATGGCGTGGAGCTGATGGAAACCTGATCCATTCTGCGGGTGGATGGTGGGCCTTCGGCCCAGCGCAATCCCGCATGCGATCACAACCACACGATGCGCGGAGCGTGGGTCTTCGGGCCACCGCGATCCTGCATGCGATCACGAACGCACGAATCACGGAGCGTGGGCCTTCGGCCCACCACAATCCTGCATGGAATCAGGTGCGGCTCGATGGGTCAGAGCCCCACCCTCCGGTTGGCGATTTTCACGATCCAAACCGGCTACAGCGGTGTGGCACCCATCAGGCGCGCCATCACCGCCATCCGCACCACCAGGCCGTTGGAGACCTGCTCGAGAATCACCGACTGCGGTCCGTCGGCGATCTCCGATGCGATCTCGACGCCGCGGTTCATCGGTCCCGGGTGCATCACGATGGCGTCGGGCTTGGCCCGCGCCAGCCGACGCGCATCGAGTCCATATTGGCGGAAATACTCCGCCTCGCTGGGCACCAGCGCTTCCCGCATGCGCTCCTTCTGCAGGCGCAGCATCATCACCACATCCACGTCGCGCAGTGCCTGGTCGAAGTCGCTGAATACGCGGATCGCGGGGTCGAGGCCGGTCGGCAGCAGAGCCTGCGGCCCGCACACGCGCAGCTCGCCCAAGCCCAGCGTCGGCAGCGCATGCAGATTCGATCGCGCCACCCGCGAATGCAGCACATCGCCGACGATCAGCACGCTGCGCTGCGACAGGTCCTCGCCTTTGTGGCGACGGATCGTGTAAGCGTCCAGCAGGCCTTGGGTGGGGTGCGCGTTGTTGCCATCGCCCGCGTTGATGATCGCTACCCCGGGCTCGACATGGGCGGCCAGATAGTGCGGTGTGCCGTTCTCGCGATGGCGTACCACGAACACATCGCAGTGCATGGCCTGCAGTGTGCGCAGGGTATCGAGCACGCTCTCGCCCTTGCTGGTCGAGGAGTTGGCCACGTCGAAGTTGACCACGTCGGCCGACAGCCGCGATGCGGCCAGCTCGAAGCTGGTGCGCGTGCGCGTCGATGATTCGAAGAACAGGTTCACCACCGTGCGGCCGCGCAGGATCGGCAGCTTCTTGACCTTGCCGCCGGTCGCCGCCGCGATCGCGGTGGCCGTATCGAGCAAGTCGCGTAGCACCTCTTGCGAGAGTCCGTCGAGGCTCAGCAGATGCAGCAGGCGCCCATCGGCGCCGAGCTGGTGTGCGCTGGACTCAGCTGCGCGCATCGATCAGTTCCAGGCGCAGGGGATCCGGGCCGCGCAGCTTCACGTGGTGGCCGGGCGGCAATTCGATGTGCGCGCCCGCAGCGCTGGCTTCGATCGGCAGCTCGCGGCCATCGCGCGCGAGCAGCACCGCCAGGCTCACCGACGCCGGGCGACCCCAGTCGAAGATCTCGTTGAGTGCGGCGCGCACCGTGCGCCCGGTGTAGAGCACGTCATCGACCAGCACCACGTGGCGCTCGGCAAGGTCCCACGGCAGCTGCGAGGGCCGCACGCTGGGATTGAGTCCCGCGCGCCCGTAGTCGTCGCGATGAAAACTGATATCGAGCGTGCCGCACGGGGTGTCGATGCCGAGCGCGCTGCGCAGTCGCTCTGCCACCCACACGCCGCCGCTTTGCACCCCGACCAGGCAGGGCTGGGCGATGTTGCGTGCGCGCAGATGCTTGTCCAGCTCCGCGGCCAGGCGTGCAAACAGCGATTCGAGTTCGGGTAGTGCAACGGTGTTCATGGCGCGACTCCGATGGTGGGCGACCGCGGCGCAGGCTGGGCAAGGAAGTTCTCGACGATGACCTGCGCGGCGAATGAATCGAGCAGCCTGGCATCGAGCTTGCGCCGCTGGCCGGCGCTGCGCGCGGCGGCAAAACGCCGCGCGGCTTCGATCGAGGTCATGCGCTCGTCGACCAGGTGCACCGGCAGCGCGTAGCGCTCGCCGAGCGCGTGCGCAAAGCGTCGCGCAAGCTGTGCGGTAGTCTGCTCACCACCATCGAGGGTCAACGGCAAACCGACCACCAATGCCTCGGGCCGCCAATCGCGCAGCGCGTGTTCGATGCGAATCCAGTCCGGACCGGTCTGGCCCTGATCGATTACTTGCAGTACTTGCGCTGTGCCGGTGATGCGCTGGCCGAAAGCCATGCCGATGCGCTTGGTGCCGAAATCGAAACCCAGCACGCTCGCGGGCAGCGCGCTGGCGTGCGCCTCAGGCATGACCGGCATAGTCGTGCAGGCGCGAGGGATCGATGCCAACCAGTCGTGCAGCCGCTTCCCAGCGGTCTGCCGGTGGCGTATCGAAAATCAGCGACTCGTCTGCCGGCACGGTCAGCCACGCGTTGTCGCGCATCTCGGATTCGAGCTGTCCGGCCGACCATCCCGCGCAACCGAGTGCGAGCATCGCGCGCCGCGGCCCGGTGCCGGCAGCGATCGCGGCCAGCACATCGCGCGAGGTGGTGATCGCAAGGCGCGGGGTGACGTTGAGCGTGGAATCGAATTCCTGGCCGGGGTCATGCAGCACGAATCCGCGCTCCGGCTGCACCGGGCCGCCGATGTAGACGCGCGCGTCGCCCACGTCCGGATCTTCCGCAGGCAGCTTGAGCTGGCGCAGGACCTCACCCAGGGTCAGATCGGCCGTGCGATTGATCACGATCCCCATCGCGCCGTCGTGATCGTGCTGGCAGATATAGGTGACGCTGCGCGCAAAGTTCGGGTCCTGCAACGCCGGCATGGCGATCAGGAAGTGGTCGGTAAGCCAGGTCGCAGTAGCCATGCTGCCGAGTGTAACCGGCACCGGTGTCGGGCGTCGCAGGCGACCGCACCTGCACCAGAACAGGTTGTGAAAGTGCCGTGGAAGCGCGCCAACGGCAGTTCTCGCGCCCGTTCCGCCGCGGGCCTACTCGTTGCGCAACACCCCACCCGGCAGGAACTGCCAGGTGCGGGTGATGTGCAGGATGTCGATCTCGTCGCGCGAGGCGGGCAGCGGGGCGAACGGCTCGGCGAGGTGCACGATTCTTTGCGCGGCCTCGTCGAGCAGCTTGTGGCCGCTGGGCTGGATCACGTCGATGCGTTCGATGCGGCCGTCGCGGCGCACCGCCACGGTCATCACCAGGCCGCCGGAGATGCGCCCGTCGCGGGCTTCTTCGGGATAGTTCAGGTTGCCGATGCGCTCCACCCGCGCCACCCACGCGCGCATGTAGGCCGCGTACTCGTACTCCTGGGTATTGGCCGAGATGAACTTGCGCTTGGGGCGTTTGGCATAGGCTTCCGATTGGCGATCGATCTCGGCGGCCAGGCGCGCCATCTCGAGGCTGCGTTCGATCAGTTCGCGGCCGCTGAGCTGTTCGGTGGGCGGGACTTCCTGCTGCAACGGCGGTGCGCGTTCGACCCGCAGCGGCGACTGCGCGTCGGTCTGCAGCACCGGCGAGGGCGTGCGCGGTTGCGGGCGTGGGGCGCTGGCGCGCAGTTGCACCGGCGCCACGCCGGGATCGGGTTTCGGCACCGGGCTCGACACCGGCTGGCGCGGGCGCTTGCTCTGATCGTGCTCGCCACCGCCGAGCTGGCTGGCATTGGCGAGGAAATCGGGGTCCTTGGCCTTGTCGGTGGTCTGCGACTGGACCAGGATCACGTCCAGCGTGGGCAGGCTGGCGGCCGGTTGCTCGTAGGCGAAACCGACGCCCAGCACCAGCATCGCGTGCAGCACGATCGAAAACAGGAAAGTCACCCGCACCCGCTCCCTGGGGCCGATCACCGGCGGCGTCGGAACCGGGGCTGCGTGTGCGCCTGGTGGCTTCACACGCGGCGTGCCGCGAGCATCCGCTCGATGCAGTCGAACAGCAAGCCGGCGATGTTCAGGCCGAACTGCGCATCGAGCTCGCGGATGCCGGTGGGGCTGGTCACGTTGATCTCCGTGAGGTAATCGCCGATCACGTCCAGGCCCACGAACCATAGCCCGCGCGCGCGCAACTCGGGTGCTACCTGCGCACAGATCCAGCGGTCGCGGTCGGACAGCGGCTGGCCGACGGCCTTGCCGCCGCGCGCCATGTTGCCGCGGAAATCGGTGCCCTGCGGAATGCGCGCCAGTGCGTAGGGCACCGCTTCGCCGTCGATGAGCAGGATGCGCTTGTCGCCGAGTGCGGCTTCCGGCACGAAACGCTGCGCCATGGTCAGTTCGCGACCTTCCTGGGTCAGGGTTTCGAGGATCACGTTGAGGTTGGGATCGTCGCCGCGGGTCTTGAAGATCGAGCGCCCACCCATGCCATCGAGCGGCTTGAGTATCGCATCGCCGACTTCGCGCACGAATTCGCGCAGGGTTGCGGCCTCGCGCGCGACCAGCGTCGGCGGCGAGCACTGCGGAAACCACTGTGCGTAGAGCTTTTCATTGGCATCGCGCAGCGCCTGCGGACGATTGACCACCAGGCAGCCGTCGCGCTCGGCGAAGTCCAGCACCAGGGTGTCGTGCAGGAAAGCGCCATCGAAGGGCGGATCCTTGCGCGCGAGCAGCACGGCAAGCTCCGCCAGCGGGCGCCATGCCGGAGTGCCGAGGCTGAACCAGTCGGACGGGTCTTCGCGCACGCGCAGTTCCGACACCCGTCCCAGTGCGCGGCCGTCGCGCACCGCGAGGTCGCCCTGGCCCAGGCAATACAGCCGATGCCCGCGCCGCTGGGCCTCCAGCAGCATCGCGAAGGTGGTGTCCTTGTTGATCTTGATCGTGCCGATGGGGTCCATCAGCACGCCGATCTCGAGGGTCATGGGCGCTCCGGGGGGGGGTTGCGGGTGGCTGGCGGCGGCTGCCGGCGGGGGCAATCCTACCCCAGCAGCGGGGCGTCGGGGTGACCTCGGGGTGGCACTGAATTTCCAGTTTTTTCAGGATACTTGCGTTGTTTACTTGACATGGTTTCAGACCTTGGCTAAACAGCTTGAGAGCAGGGGGACCCGGGGGCGTGCGTCCCCGGCGTGCCTCCGCGCCATAATGTCTGCTTGTCTGGGGCCTACCCTTGGTGATGACGAACGTGGAAGAAACCCCGAAGGACACCCGCATGGCCGGCCTCAAGGTGATGGTCATCGACGACTCGAAGACCATCCGCCGTACCGCCGAAACCCTGCTCAAAAAGGAGGGCTGCGATGTCGTGACCGCGACCGATGGCTTCGAGGCCCTGGCCAAGATCACCGACCAGCAGCCGCAGATCATCTTCGTCGACATCATGATGCCGCGCCTGGACGGCTACCAGACCTGCGCGCTGATCAAGAACAACCAGATGTTCAAGGCCACGCCGGTGATCATGCTGTCGTCCAAGGACGGCATCTTCGACAAGGCCAAGGGCCGCATCGTGGGTGCCGAGCAGTACCTGACCAAACCATTCACGCGAGAGGAGCTCCTCGGGGCCATCCGCAAGCACGTCGACCTGAAGGCGTGAGCGCATGGGGAAGCCGGAACGGGGGCTGGAAATGGCGCACATCCTGATCGTCGACGACTCGCCGACCGACGTGAAGGTGCTCTCGGGCATGATCGAGCGCGCCGGTCACAAGGTCAGCACCGCGGCCAGCGCGGAGTCGGGCATCGACCTGGCGCGCTCGCAGCGACCCGACCTGATCATCATGGACGTCATCATGCCCGGCATGAACGGCTTCCAGGCCACCCGCAGTCTCAGTCGCGATCCGCACACCAGCGAGATCCCGGTGATCATCGTCACCACCAAGGGCATGGAGACCGACCGCGTGTGGGGCCTGCGCCAGGGCGCCAAGGACTTCATCGTCAAGCCGGTAAACGAGAGGGACCTCATCACCCGCATCCAATCGTTGCTGCCGTACTGACCGACGCGATATGACCCAAGCCGACGCCAGCACCCCGTTCGAGATCCTGCTCGCATACGAGCGCCTCGCGCAGGCCCACGTGGCTGCCGCTGCCGAACAGGTGGAGGCGCCGGGGCTGTGGCGCGGTATCGGCTTCCGGATCGGCGGGCAGCACATGGTCAGCAGCATCTCCGAGGTCAACGAAATCCTGACCATGCCGGCGATAACCGTGATCCCGGGCACCAAGTCGTGGCTGATGGGCGTGGCCAACGTGCGCGGCAACCTGGTGGCGGTGGTCGACCTGCGCGGCTTCATGGAAGGTTCGCGCACACCGATCAACGACCGCTCGCGCGTGTTGGTCGCGCGCCAACAGGGCGGCGCGGTCGGCCTGCTGGTCGATGAAGTGCTCGGCCAGCGCAGTTTTACCGACGAGAACATACCGCTCGTCGATCCCGTGGTGGATGACCGCTACGGCAGGTTCGTGACCAAACGATACGATCTCGGCGGTATCGTTTGGGGAGTTTTCAGCATGGCCGCATTGGTCAAGACGCCGGAATTCAGTCAGGCCGCGGCTTGAGCGCGCAAGCGCCCGGTCGTCGCGGCGAGCACATTGGGGGTAGGTGAGTCATGAGTACGACAACGGGTTCGACCAGGACCGCCACCGGCCTGCGTAACTGGGCAGGTCTGGCCGTTCTGGCGCTGTTGCTGCTGTTGGCCAATGTGCTGTGGGGCAACCGGGTCAACGACCAGGAACGCACCGCGGTGAGCAAGGCCACCGACGTGCAGGTGTGGTCGCAGCAGATCGCGACCTTCGCGCGTGAGTCTGCGGGCGGCAACGCCGACGCCTTCAACGAACTCAAGGCCACGCGCGACGACATCGAGAACAGCATCAATGCGCTGAAGAACGGCGATCCGGCGGCGTCGATGCAGGGTTATGCGCAGGCGCCCATCGTCGGTGAGCAGATCTCCAAGCTGGCCGATTCATGGGCTCCGATCCGTACCGCGGTGGACACCATCCTCGGCCGTCAGGACCTGGTCATCGACATGACCCAGACCGCCGAGGACTTCAACGGCCGCATTCCGCAGTTGACCCAGCGCATGGAAGAGATCGTGCGCGCGCTCACCGAACGCGACGCGCCGGCCGGCCAGATCTACATGGCGACCCGCCAGATGCTGCTCGCCGACCGCATGTTGCGCCGCGTATCCGACATCCTGCGCGGCGGCGACCTGGCAGTGACCGCCGCCGACCAGTTCGGTCGCGATGCGCAGATGTACGGCCGCGTGCTCGACGGCCTGCTCAACGGCAACCTCGACATGAACATCCGCGCGCTGACCGACCCGCAGGCGCGCGAAGTGCTCAACGAGGTGGTGTCGATTTTCGGCGAAGTCGGCGCCAACGTCGACAAGATCCAGGGCGCATCGACCGAGCTGTTCGAGGTCACCGAGGCGGCCAACAACGTGGTCCTCGATTCGCAGGGCCTGCTGGAGCAGTCCAAGAACGTCGCGGCGGCCTTCGGCCAGCTGCCACGCCCGTTCGGTGGCAACCTGCTCAGCATCGTGTTCGGCGCGGCCGCTGCTTTCTTCCTGTTCCTCGCCCTTGCGGCATATCAGGCAGCCCAGCGGCGCCAGATGCAGGCCACGACCGATCTGAACCAGCGCAATCAGGAAGCCATCCTGCGCCTGCTCGACGAGATGGGATCGCTGGCCGAAGGCGATTTGACCGTAAAGGCGACGGTTACCGAGGACATCACCGGCGCGATCGCGGACTCGATCAACTTCGCGGTCGAGGCGTTGCGCTCGCTGGTGACCACCATCAACGAGACTGCCGTGCAGGTGGCCGCCGCCGCCCAGGAAACGCAGGCCACCGCGATGCACCTCGCGGAAGCCGCCGAGCACCAGGCGCAGCAGATCACCTCGGCATCCGCCGCCATCAACGAGATCGCGGTCTCGATCGACGAGGTGTCGAAGAACTCCGCCGAATCGGCCGACGTCGCCCAGCGCTCGGTGGCGATCGCGTCCAAGGGCGCGGCCGTCGTGCGGCAGACGATTCAGGGCATGGACTCGATCCGCGACCAGATCCAGGAGACCTCCAAGCGCATCAAGCGCCTCGGCGAGTCCTCGCAGGAAATCGGATCGATCGTGGAGCTGATCAACGACATCGCCGAGCAGACCAACATCCTCGCACTCAACGCCGCCATCCAGGCCGCGTCCGCCGGTGACGCGGGCCGCGGCTTCGCGGTGGTCGCCGACGAAGTGCAGCGACTCGCCGAGCGCGCCTCGGGCGCGACCAAGCGAATCGAAACCCTGGTGCAGACGATTCAGTCCGACACCAACGAGGCGGTGAGCTCCATGGAACAGACCACCGCCGAGGTGGTCGCGGGCGCACGTCTGGCCGAGGACGCAGGTCTGGCGCTGGGCGAGATCGAAAAGGTGTCGAACGACCTTGCCGACCTGATTCAGAACATCTCCGAGGCGGCCCGCCAGCAGTCGGCTGCCGCCACCAACATCTCCGCGACCATGAACGTCATTCAGGAGATCACGACGCAGACCTCGGTCGGCGCCAGCCAGACCGCGGAATCGATCGGAAACCTCGCCCAGCTCGCCGCCGACCTGCGCCGCTCGGTCGCCGACTTCAAGCTGCCGGGCTGACGCTGAGCAGCTGCAGGCCGACCCTCCCATGCCCAGCGCCGTCGCCAGTTGGCCCGCACCGGCCGTCTCGCCCGCCATGGACGACGCGGAGTTCTCGCGCTGGGTAGACCTGCTCGAGCGGCGCACCGGGGTGGTGGTGTCGCCCGGCCGCAAGACCTTTCTGGTTGCCGCGGTGCGCACGCGGATGCGCGAGGCCGGCAAGGGCAACTACAAGGCATATTTCGACGAACTGCTGGAGGGTGCCCGCGGTGCGATCGAATGGGCCACCCTGGTCGACCGGCTGACCGTCCACCAGACGCACTTCTTTCGACACCAGCCCTCGCTGGACCTGATCGCGCGCGATTGGCTGGCGCCGTACATCGCCGCGCAGGGCAGCGGCACGATCCATGCCTGGAGCGTCGGCTGTTCGACCGGCGAGGAGGCGTTTACGTTGGCGATGGTGCTCGACCAGGCGCTCGCCAGCGCAGCGGGCAAAACCTACTTCGGGATTACCGCCACCGACATCTCCGCTGCCGCGCTGGCGGTAGGTCGTGGTGCGATCTACCCGGTGTCGAAACTCGACGAGATTCCGCTGCCCCTGCGCGAACACTATTGCGTGCCGAGCGGCGAGCTGTTCGATGCCGACGGCGGCATCCGCGCACCGGGCAGTCTCGACGAAGCCGATTCTTTCGCGATCAGCGAAACCCTGCGCAAGCGGATCGGCTTCGTGCAGTTCAACCTGATCGATGTCGCGCGCGCACCGCTCAAGCGACTGGATCTCATTTACTGCCAGAACGTTCTGATCTATTTCGCGCGCGAGCGCCGGGCCAGCCTGTTGCAGGCCCTCGCCGACCTGCTCAAGCCCGGCGGCCTGTTGGTGCTGGGCGCCGGCGAAGTGCTCGGTTTCAGCCACCCGCAACTCACCCGCTTGGGAGGCCCGCAGACGCTGGCCTTCCGGCGTACCGCGTGACCTGCGTCCGCACAGGCACTCACGAGTAGACCATGCGACTTCAAGACGATCTGGACTTCACCACCCTGAACTGGGTCAAGCAGGAGCTCGACGAGACGCTCAAGCAGGCCCGACAGGCGCTTGAGGCGTACGTCGAGGACACTGCCGATTCCAGCCTGATGCGCTTCTGCGCGACCTACCTGCACCAGGTGCAGGGCACCTTGCGCATGGTCGAGTTGTACGGCGCGGCGATGGTCGTGGAAGAGATGGAGCGGGTGGCCAGCGCGCTGCTCGATGGCGTGGTGCGCCAGCACGACGAAGCCTACGCGGTGCTGATGCGCGGCATCGTGCAGTTGCCCGACTACCTGGAGCGGCTGCAGGGCGGCCACAAGGATATCCCGATCGTCCTGCTGCCGCTGCTGAACGATCTGCGCGCCTGCCGTGGCGAGAAACTGCTTTCGGAAAGCGTGCTGTTCTCGCCCGATCTTGGCGCAGCGCTGCCGCGTAGCGCCAACGGCCCCGATCGCGCGATGCCTGATCTTGAACTCAAGGCGCAGGCCGGGCGCTTGCGCGGCGGCTACCAGACCGGGCTGCTGCACTGGTTCCGCAACATGAATCCCGACCAGGCACTGGGCGGCATGCAGGCCACGCTCGATCGCCTGCGCGGGGTGACCGACCAGGACGAGGCGCGTCGCCTGTGGTGGATCGCTGGCGGTGTGGTCGAGGCGGTGCGTGCCGGTGGTATCGATACCAGTGCGGCGCTCAAGCTGCTGTTCGGCCGCATCGATCGCGAGATCAAGCGCCTGGCCGATGCCGGCGAATCGAGTTTCCGCGCCGATCCGCCGCGCGAGCTGGTCAAGAACCTGCTGTATTACGTGGCGTACTCGCGTGCCGATAGCGAGCGCACGCTCGATATCAAGCGCACCTATCAGCTGGAGAACCTGCTGCCCACCGAGCAGGAGCTCAGTCACGCCAAGGGTGCGCTGGGCGGGCGCAACCGCGCGTTGCTCGACACCGTGTCGGCGGCGATCAAGGACGATCTGATGCGGGTCAAGGATGCGCTGGATCTGCACCTGCGCAATCCCGACGCCAGTGCAGTCGAGCTTGGCGCACAGACCGATTTGCTCGACCGCGTCGCCGACACCCTTGGCATGCTGGGTCTGGGCGTGCCGCGACGGGTGGTGCAGGAACAGCGCCAGTTGCTCAACGACGTGGCAGCGGGCACTCGCGCGGCCGACGAGGGCACCCTGCTCGATATCGCGGGCGCATTGCTGTACGTCGAAGCCTCGCTGGACGACAACATTCAAACCCTCGGCGCCAGCGCCGATTCCGGCGCCGCCGCGCCGGCGAGGGGGGCGATCGACATCGAGTTGCCGCAAGCCGAGGTGCGTCGCATCCTCGATGCGGTGATGAAGGAGGCACAGACCAACCTGCAGCATGCCAAGAATGACGTGGTCGCCTTCGTCGAGGCGCCATGGGAGCACGAGAAGATGCAGCGCATTCCGCAGCTGCTCGAAGAAATCGCCGGCGCCATGCGCATGCTGGCGCTCGAGGAGCCTGCCGAACTGCTCAATGCGCTCGGCCGCTTCGTCGAAGTCGAGCTGCTGCGCTTGAAGCGCGTGCCGACCCAGGAGCAGATGGACCGGCTCGCCGACAGTCTTGCCTCGGTGGAGTATTACCTCGAATCCGCGCGCGACCAGCGCGTCGGTCGCGAGCGTATTCTCGATGTGACCCGGCGCAGCCTCGAAGCGCTCGGCTACTGGCCGCTGCCCGACGAAGCGCTGGTCGAGCCGGCTTCCGAGCTCGATGAGCTCGGTGGTGCGGTGCTGGAGCAAGCGCTGCCAACCGCGGACGTGCCGGTGGGACGAGCCGCCGCTGCGCAATCGCTCGACACCCTGAGCTTCGATACTCCGACCCTGTCCGGCGCAGCCGCGTTGCGCGGTCCCGAGCCTGACGAGACGGCCGATCGCTCGCAGCTGCCGACCATCGAATTGCCCAGCGAAAGCCTCGACGATTTCCTGGCGCGCCTCGAGCGCGGAGAGGATTCCGCGGCACATTCCGCACCCGAAGCGCTCGATGACGGGGTCGAAATCCAGCCGGGCCTCGATCCGTCCGACCGGCTGGTCGGCCAAACCACACCGACGCGCAATGCGCCGGCAGCGCAGGACGCGGGCGGGCTGCGGTTTGCGCAGACACAGGCCTCGCCACCGCCCAGCGCGACCGAACCTGAATCCGACTACGATTGGGTCGAGATCGAAGAGGAAGTCGAGGAGTCGGTCGCCGTCGCCAACGATGGCGCGGGCGCCTTCCAGACGGCAGCGTCCGACGACATCGACGACGAAATCCGCGAGGTGTTCGTCGAGGAAGTGCAGGAGGAGATCGACACCCTGCGGCGCCAGCTGCCGCTATCGCGTGCCGATCTTGCCGATCTGGAATTGCTCAAGCCGATCCGGCGTTCGTTCCATACGCTCAAGGGTAGCGGCCGGTTGGTTGGTGCTGTGGCGCTCGGCGAATTCAGCTGGCGCGTCGAGAACATGCTCAACCGGGTGCTCGATCGCAGCATCCAGCCCTCGATGGCGGTGCACGACCTGCTCGGTCACGCCGTTGGCGCCCTGCCGCAGATGTTGGCTGGACTGCGCGGAGAAAGTGCATCCAGCGTCGACCTGGCCGCGATCATGGCGGTTGCCGACCGGATCGCCGCTGGCGAGGATGCGCGGGTGCCCGCGCGCACCGTGCAAACGGTCAAGGTCAAGCGAACGCGCATGGTGCAGGTGGCCAAGCCCAAGCCGGCACCAGTACTCGATCCGGTCGAGCTGACCGTGGTCGTGGACATGAGCCAGATGGCCCTGGATCAAGCGGTAGCCGAGCAGCTTGCGATCGCGCGAGTGGCGGCCGATGCGCCGTCATCGCCGATCGTGCCGGTATCGATGGCCGAACTGCTGCCGCCCATGCCGGTGATGCCGCTGCTCGATTCGATGCTGCTGGAAATCCTGCGCAGTGAAGTCGAGGGCCACCTCGAAAGCATCGACAGCTACCTGGCCGGCGCGCGCATCGCGCCGACCCCCGCGCCCGAATCGCTGCTGCGCGCGGTGCATACGCTGCATGGCGCGATCTCGATGGCCGATGTACCGGTAGTCAGCGAGATGGTCGGCCCGCTGGAGGGCTACATCAAGCGCCTGCGCGGCGCGGGTGCCGCACCGGATGCCGTTGGTCTGGCCGCGATCGAAGACGCCTCGCGCCTGATCGGCGTGGTGGTCGGCTTGCTGGACCGGCCGGGTTCTGCACTGCCCGACGGCAGCGGTCTGATCGCACGCCTGTCTGCGCTGCGCGACGGACTGCCCGAACCGCAGAGCGCACTGAGCCTGTTCAGTCTGACCGAGGAAGAGCAAATCCGCGATCAGAGCGAGTCCGCCAACGAACAACTGCCCGAACCCGCGACGGCGCCGGCGGCAGAAATCAATCGCGACGAAGCCGATTCCTGGTTGTTGGAAGACGCGGGCACGGACGCGCTGTCCGACCAGGGTTTCGATTCGATTGCATTGCAGTCGAACGATGCCGGGTCTGAGCTCGCGGCCGCGGTGGAGTCCCTCGAGACGACGCTCGACGAAGACACAGCCGAACTCGAGGCACTGCTCGCGACTGCACTGGCCGAGGAAGCCGCGCTGGATTCGTCGCCGCAGCCGCTGGACGGCGCCGCCGACGAGCCGATCCTCGGTCTGAGTTCCGAGGAACTGAGCGAACTGGAGCATGCGCTCGACCTTGGTGCCCCGACATCGCTCGAATCCGAATCAGACGATGTTCTCGCAGCCGAAAGCATCGTAGTCGAATCCAACGCTGGCGCTGCGCCGTCGCCGTTGCAAGGCGTCGAGACGGCCGCGCTGGCGGTGCCATCGCCTGCGATCGCCGATCCTGCCGCTGCGCTGCCGGTCGCCAGCGCGCCGGCTTCGCGCTTTGACAGCACGACCGAGGATGCAGATCCCGATGGGCCGCTGCTGCTGCCCGACATGGACGAGGACCTGATCGAGATCTTCGTCGAGGAAGGCAACGACCTGCTCGACAAGGCCGACACCCTGGTCGCACGCCTGCGCGAAGCGCCGGGTGAGAACGAGGCGGTGGCGGGCTTGCAGCGCCAGCTGCATACGATCAAGGGCAATGCGCGCGCCGTCGGTCTCGGCGGCATCGGCGATCTGAGCCACGTGATGGAGTCGCTGCTCGAAGCTGCGGTCGCCGATCGTCTGACGATGGGTCGTCCGGCCGTCGAGCTGCTCGAGCGCGGTTTCGATCGCCTGCACCGGATGGTGGCGCGGGTTGCGCGTCGCCAGGCGGTGGGCATTCCGCAGCAGACCATCGAACGCTTCGAGGCGCTGGTCGCTGGCAAACCGCTGCCGGAACCGGCCGCAGCAGCCACGCCGGTGCCCGCACTTGTAGCCGCACCGATTGCCGCCGAACCTGCCGAGATCGCGTCGATTGCGCCGCCGCCGGTGGTCGTGCCGGCGCCAGCGGCAATCGAGCCGGCAGCGGCGATCAAGCCGCGCCAGCCGGCTCCCGCGCGAGCGCTGCCCGAGCCGATCGCTGAAGAAGAAGCCACCGCGCGCGCGCCGCAGGAAATGATCCGCGTGCGCTCCGACCTGCTCGATTCGCTGGTCAACCTTGCAGGCGAAGTCTCGATCTACCGTTCGCGTCTCGAACAGCAGGTTGGTTCGTTCCGCTTCAACCTGGTCGAGCTCGACCAGACCACCCAGCGCCTGCGCGACCAGTTGCGCAAGCTCGAAATCGAAACCGAAGCGCAGATCCTGTCGCGCTACCAGCGCGAGGCGGAAGAAATCGGCCAGGATTTCGATCCGCTGGAGCTCGATCGCTTCTCGACCCAGCAGCAGCTTTCGCGTGCGCTGGCCGAGTCGGTGTCCGACCTGATGTCGCTGCAGAACGCACTCGACGACCTGACCCGCGGTGCGGAAACCCTGCTGCTGCAGCAGTCGCGGGTCAGCTCCGAGCTGCAGGAAGGCCTGATGCGCACGCGCATGGTGCCGTTCGACTCGGTGGTGCCGTTCCTGCGTCGCCTGCTGCGCCAGACCGCAGACACCGAGCGCAAGCGCGCCACCCTGCGCATCGAGGGCGCCCAGGGTGAAATGGACCGCAACCTGCTCGAGCGCATGAAAGCGCCGTTCGAGCACATGCTGCGCAACGCGATCGCGCACGGCATCGAAGCGCCGGCCGATCGCGCCGCCGTAGGCAAGCCCGAGGAAGGCACGGTGCGCATCGCGGTCAGTCGCGAAGCGACGGAAGTGGTGATCCGCGTGTCTGACGACGGTCGCGGGATGGATCGCGACGCGATCCGCCGCAAGGCGATCGAGCGCGGCCTGATGCGGCCCGATGCGCAGCTGTCCGATCGCGATCTGTTCGCATTCGTGGCCGAGACCGGCTTCTCCACCGCCGAGAAACTGACCCAGCTGGCTGGTCGCGGCGTCGGCATGGACGTGGTCGCAAGCGAGATCCGCCAGCTCGGCGGCTCGATGTCGATCGACAGCCAGCGCGGTGCGGGCACCGAGTTCGCGATCCGCCTGCCGTTCACCCTCGCCGTCACCCAGGCGATCCTGATCCGCCTTGGCGATCAGGTCTTCGCGGTGCCGATGTCCTCGGTGCAGGGCGTGGCGCGCATCGGGCGCGAGGATTTCGACCGCCGCGTCGCGCAGGCGCGCCCGGTGTTCGCCTACGCCGGCGAGGAATACATCATCCACGAGCTGAACAACCTGCTCGGAGTGCCCGGCGCCCGCGCGGTGGACGAAGCGCAGTTGCCGTTGCTGCTGGCGCGAACCGGCGACCAGCGCGCCGCGATCCGAGTCGATGGCGTGCTCGGCAGTCGCGAAGTCGTGGTCAAGTCGGTCGGCCCGCAGGTGAACTCGGTGCCCGGGATCTTCGGCGCCACCATCATGGGCGATGGCTCGGTGGTGATGATCCTCGACGTGGCACCACTGGTGCGCCGCAGCGCCGCGCTGCGCGAGGCGAGCGCAGTCGAAGACGCGATCGAAGATTCGATGCCCGGACTGGTGGCACCGCCGGTACCGGTGGTTGCAGCCCCGGAAGTCCGTCGACAGCCGCTGGTGATGGTGGTCGACGACTCGATCACCATGCGCAAGGTGACCAGCCGCGTGCTCGAGCGCAACGATATGGAGGTGCTCACCGCGAAGGACGGTCTCGACGCGGTGGAAAAGCTGCAGGACCGCGTTCCGGACCTGATGCTGCTCGATATCGAAATGCCGCGCATGGACGGTTACGAACTGGCGACCTACATGCGCAACGATCCACGCTTGCGTAGCGTGCCGATCATCATGATCACTTCGCGCACCGGCGAGAAGCACCGCCAGCGCGCGTTCGAAATCGGCGTCGACCGCTATCTGGGCAAGCCGTATCAGGAGGCCGACCTGCTGCGCAACGTCGAGGAAACGCTGAGGCTGTCCCGTGCACTCGACTGAGCCGCAGCCACGCGAGGTTTTGATCGCCCTGCTGTACCAGGCGCTCGCTCACGCCGAGCATTTGAAACACGCGCTCACCGAACTCGGCGCATCGGTGGTCTACGATTCGCCCGCGGCGATGTTCGATCGTGCGGCGCTGGATGCGTCCGGTGCGAGGATCGTGGTGATCAACCTCGACGAGGACTCCGGCGACGCGCTCGACCAGTTCGACAACCTGCTGACCGACGACGCGCTGCACGTGGTGTTCAACGATGCCGAGGTGTCGAGTCGCCTGCAGGGCTCGGACCAGGCGCGCTGGGCGCGTCACCTGGCCGCGAAGATTCTCGGCCGTGGCGAGCTCAACCCGCCACGACCACCGGGTTCCAGTGCGGTTCCGGTGCGGGTCAAGACCGAGCGCTTGCAATCCGATACGCCCAACGATCCCGAGCTCGGCTTCGAGTTGCACGGCGCGGAACTCGATGCAGCCCTCACGGCCGACACCGGCGAATCCCTGCAGCGCACGCGTGCCGCACTGGTCACTACCGATGAGCCGGTAGCCGCCGAGTTGGTCGATCCGTTCGCGCGCGCGTCGGCGCGCCACGATGCGCCGACCGTGGTGCTGCCAGTGGTCGACCTGCAGCGCGCGCTCGCTGGCCAGCCGGCTGCACCATCACGCCATGACGCACCGACCGTTGAACTGCGACCGCAAGACATGCGCGAGCGCAGCATGGATGCAGGGAGAACGCCTGCTCAAAGCACCGGTGACCGGACCGCGACCACGGATGCGCTCGACGACGACGACTTCGAATCGATCAGTATCTCGGAGCCCGGCGAGCTCGTCGCCGATGCGTCCATCGACCAGCATTTCGACGGCCTCGATGGGCTGGCGCTCGACTCGGACCCGCCGGCAGTTGCAGCGCCGCGAACGCGCGCCGCTGCGCTGAGCCAGGCGCTGGATCTCGACCCGGACTTCGCCGCCAGCTTGCGCGACTTCGGGCTGCTGCCTGAAGCCGACCAGGGCGCTGCAAAGCAGGTCACCGACGCGACCGCTGATGCTGCCGATCAAGCGCTCGACACCAGCATGACCCTGACCGAGGAGTTCGGCGAAGCGCTCGGTGCGCTCAGCTTCGAGCCGCTCGACGACGACACGCCTTCGCAGCGCGAGTCCGCACCGGCTGGACTCGACGAACTGTTGCTCGATCTGCAATCCGAGCCTGTCGCCAGCGTTGACGTGGACCCCGACCCCGCCGCCGCCGGTCCTGCGCGGCCACTGGTGGCTTCGGCATCGGGGCTGTCGCTGGGCGGCGATGACGACGAACAACCCGCAGCGCCGGCGCGAAATCCCGCTACGGCCAGCAGTGCGCCGCGCCGATCACTGAGCGACTTCGATTTCTCCGGGCTGTCGCTGGAGCCGCTCGGCGATGAAGGCAACACGCCGATCACCGGCCGTGCAAAGTTCGAGATCGACGAAAAGGACCGCCGCGCAGCGAGCCTGCCGCCGGTCCCCGCCGCTGAACCAGCCATCGAGGCCGATGCGGACGACAGCTCCGATGGCTCGATCGCGTTCGAACAGCGCGGCCTGCGTGAGCCCGCGGCCGACCCCGAGCTCGCCGCAGAACTTCAGGCGATGGTCGCGGCGGCCAATGCGCTGCCGCTCGGGCAGCCGGCCGCATCCGGCATCCACAACATCTGGGTGCTTGGCGCCTCGATCGGCGGGCCGGAAGCAGTGCGCGAGTTCCTGGCTGCTCTGCCGCCGACAACCCCGGCACTGTTCCTGCTTGCCCAGCACATGGGCGCGGATTTCCTCGACCTGATGGTGCAGCAACTCGCGCGGGCCACGCCGATGCCGGTGCGTACGGTGGGCGATGGCGACATCGCGCGGCATGGCGAGGTCGTGGTGGTGCCGCTGTCCGGGCGTCTGCAGGTCGACACCGACGGCACCGTGCACCTGCAGGCCGCGGACGACCCGTCGCCCTACAGCCCCTCGATCGACCGCGTGCTGCGCGATACCGCAGATCGTTTCGGCAAGGCTGCGGGCGCGATCATCTTCAGCGGCATGGCGCATGATGCGGTCGAGGGCGCGATCTACATGCGTGAGCGCGGTGGCACGATCTGGGTGCAGGATCCCGCAACCTGCGTGATCAGCTCGATGGTCGATGGCGCACAGGATGCCGGCGTGGTGTCGTTCGTCGCCGCACCGGCGGAGCTGGCACAGGAACTTGCCGGGGAATTGGCGCGCCGAGCGATCCGCGACTGAATCGAGGAAACGATCCCATGACCGACTCACCGCACGAAATCCGTGGCTTGATGATCACCGTCGCTGGTGGCCGCCTGCTGCTGCCGAACACCAACGTGTCGGAGATAATCACCGCCGCAGTGCCAGAGCCAATCGAAGGTGCGCCGCCGTGGCTGCTGGGACGCGTACGCTGGCGCGGTTGGCGAGTGCCGCTGGTGTCGTTCTCGCTGCTGTCGGGAATCGCACCGCGCGATGGCGCATTGAACGCCAAGGTCACCGTACTGAAGGGTCTGACCGGGCAGCCGCGCATGCCGTACATCGCGCTGCTGTGCCTGGGTTTTCCGCGCCTGACCACGCTCAGTCCCGACCTGCTGATTCCCACCAGCGAAGATGGAGAGGGCCGCGCAGGCGTGCGCATGACCGTGCTGGTGCGCGAAGATCCCGCATTCATTCCCGACCTGCCGGCAATCGAGGCGATGACCGCGCAGGCGCTGGCAGTCGCCGCGTAGTCCAGACACCGCTCGCGCGGCCACTGAATGGCCGCGAACCGTGGAAGCCGGCACGCCGGCGACACCCACCGCAAGGCTTGTCACAAACTCACCAGCTCGCTGTGGAAGCCGGCACGCCGGCGACCACCCGCCGCACCTACAGATCGCCAAAGCGCGACTGCAACGCCGCCAGTGCGGCAGGTCCCGCGGTCTCGGTGCGCAGGATCCTCGGCCCCAGACGCAGGCCGGTAAAACCCGCGACCGCGAGCGCTGCAAGGTCGCGTTCGGACAGCCCACCCTCGGGGCCCACCACCACGATCACCTCGCCAGTCGGTGGTGCCAGTTCGCGCAAGCCGGTCTGCGCATCCGGCGCAAGTACCAGCCGCAGCGCATCGGGCGCTACCTCCGCGGCCCACGCCGGCAATGCGATCGCCGCCTGCAGAAGCGGCACCGTGGCGCGACCGCACTGCTCGCAGGCGCTGTGCAGCACGCGCGTCCAATGCGCCTGTCGACGTCCCGCGCGATCCTCGTCGAGGCGCACTTCGGTGCGCTCGGAGATCAGCGGCACGATGCCGGCTACGCCCAGCTCGGTAGCCTTCTGCAGTACCGAATCCATCTTTTCGCCGCGCGCAACACACTGCGCGAGGGTGATGCGCAGCGGCGACTCGGCCGCCGCGGGCGCGGTGCAGGCATCGACGACAAACAGCCGCTCGCGTCCGCGCAGGCGCAGGGTTCCGCGATAGTCGCGGCCGTCGCCGTTGAAGCACACGATCTGCGCGCCGTCGCCCAGGCGCAGCACGCGGGTCAGGTGTTCGGCGGCGAAATCGGGCAGCACCACGTCGGCTTCCGGACGCAGTGGCAGGTCGACGAAAACGCGCACTTTTCGCATGCTGACGGTACTTTCTCAGATCTCGAGTGCGGCCGGATCGAAACTCGCCGATCCAACCACCACGCTGGTCGGGCGCAAGTCGCGGGTAGCGGCAAGGATGCCATCGCGTGCGATGCGCACCATGTGCTGGATCTCGTCGGTGGTGATCGCGTAGGGCGGCATGCAATACACCACGTTGCCGATCGGGCGCAGCAGGGCCTCGTGCGCAATCGCGTGCCGATAGACGGCCAGGCCGCGCCGCTCCTGCCACGCGAACTGGCTGCCACTGGCACGATCGCGAACCAGGTCGAGGGCGGCGATCATTCCACACTGGCGGATATTGGCCACGTGCGGAAGTTCGGCCAGTGCGGCCATCGCCTCGCGCATCGACTCAGCGAGGCTGCGGTTGCGCTCGAGCACCGGCTCATCCCGGAACATCGCCAAAGTGGCGCGTGCAGCAGCGCAGGCCAACGGATTGCCGGTATAGCTGTGCGAATGCAGGAAGGCGCGTCGGGTGGCGTACTCGGCGTAAAACGCGTCGTACACCGACTGCGTGGTGAGCACCGCGGCCAGCGGCAGGAAACCTCCGGTCAGGCCCTTCGACAGCACCAGAAAATCCGGCGCGATGCCGGCCTGCTGGTGCGCGAACAGGCTGCCGGTGCGACCGAAGCCCACCGCGATCTCGTCGGCGATCAGGTGCACGCGATGGCGATCGCAGGCCGCGCGCACCCGTCGCAGCCATTCCGGATCGTGCATCTGCATGCCGCCGGCGCACTGCACCAGCGGCTCGATGATCACCGCGCAAGTCTCGCCGGCGTGCCGGGCGAGCAGCGCATCCAGCGCATCGGCCGCGCGCTGCGCGGCTTGCTCGGGGGTCTCGCCCGCGCGCGGCGCCGGCGATTCCGCGAAGCGCGGCGAGTGCAGCAGCGGCGCATAGGTATCGCGGTAGAGCGCCACATCGGTCACCGCCAGCGCGCCGAGGGTCTCGCCGTGGTAGCCGCCCTCGATCGCGATGAAACGCGTGCGTGCGGTTTCGCCGGCGTTGCGCCAGGCGTGGAAGCTCATCTTCAGCGCCACCTCGATCGCCGAGGCGCCGTTGTCGGCATAGAACACGCGTGCGAACGGGGCACCGGCGGCTTCCAGCAGGTCTTCCGCGAGCCCGACCGCGGGTTCGTGGGTAACCCCTGCCAGCATCACGTGCGCGACGCGGTCGAGCTGCGCGTGGATCGCGCCAGCGATCCTGGGGTGCCCATGGCCGAACAGGTTCACCCACCACGACGAGATCGCATCCAGCCAGCGGCGGCCATCGTGCGCGTGCAGCCAGACGCCCTCGGCGCGTGCCACGGGAACCAGCGGCAGGCTTTGGTGGTCGTGCATCTGGGTACACGGGTGCCACAGCACGGCGAGGTCGCGGCGGATGAGTTCGGCGTCGTTCATGGTGTTTGCAGCGTGCGGGCCAGTGCGGAGCGTTTGCTATCATCGCGACCGTACATCCCGCGCACAAGGTCCCGCCATGCCGCACATACGCCCTCGCACGCAGCGCGGCTTCACCTTCATCGAAATCATCGTGGCCGTAGCGATCCTCGCGATCCTGGCCACCATCGTGGTGCCGCGTGTGCTGGGCCGCGTCGATGATGCTGCGGTGGCCAAGGCGAAGACCGAAGTGAGCGTGCTCGGCTCTGCGCTGAACCTGTACAAGCTGGACAACTTCAGCTATCCCGGCAGCGACCAGGGCCTGCTGGCGCTGGTCGCAAAACCCGGTGGTCAGCCGGAGGCGCGCAACTGGCGCGCTGGCGGCTATGTCGAAGGCGGTGCGGTGCCCAGGGATCCCTGGGCTCGCGATTACCAGTACCTGTCGCCCGGCCAGCACGGCGAGTTCGACGTCTATTCGCTGGGTCGCGACGGCAAGCCCGGCGGCGAGGGCGTCGACGCCGACATCGGCAACTGGACGCCCTGACGCAGCCGCGGGCGCATGTTGCAGGCTGCCGCAGCATGCGCGGCATGAGCCTGATCGAACTGCTGGTGGTGGTTGCGATACTGGCGGTGATCGCCGGCATCGCCACGGTAGGCCTGCTCGGCTCCGGCGGTGAGCGGCAAGTCGAGCGCGAAGCGCTGCGCATGCAGGCGCTGGTAATGCTGGCCTGCGAACGCGCGCAGTTGAGCGGGCGCGAGCACGGCGTGCAGTTCGCGCGCGGTCGCTACGGATTCAGTCTGGTCGGCGCCAATGGGTGGCGCAGCATCGACAGTGGGCCGCTGCTTGCGCGCGAGCTTCCGCAGGGTTTCGTGCTGCAGGTTTCGCGCGACGGGCGTGCGCTAGAACTCGAGCGCGAGTTCGCCGCCGAGCCGCAGTCCCTGTGCGCACCTGGCGGCGAACTGGTGCCGTTCGAAGCACGGATCAGCGGCGCCAACGTGCCCGCGTGGCAGGTCATCGGGTCCGCCGACGGACGGGTGCGTGCGGAACCTGCCGACGCAGTCCCGTGATCGCGCGCCGGCAGCACGGATTCACCCTGCTCGAAGTGCTGGTCGCGCTGGCGGTGGTATCGCTGGCGCTGGTTGCACTGGTGCGTGCGGCCGGACTGTCGGCCGATGCGCTGGCGCGCGAACGCGAGACCACGCTGGCGACCTGGGTCGCGGCCAACGTGATCAGCGACGTTCGCCTCGGCGAACGCTTTCCCGAGATCGGACGCCGTGAGGGCGTGATGCCGATGGGCACCCGCGACTGGTACTGGCGGTTGGAAGTGCAGGGCAGCGACGATCCGGCACTGCGACGTCTCGAAGTCGCGGTATTCGAGGACGCCGCGCGTGTGCGTCCGGTCACCTCGTTGACCGGCTTCGCAGGCCCGCCCTGATGCGCAATCGCGGATTCTCGCTGCTGGAAGTGCTGGTCGCAGTCGCGATCTTTGCGGTGCTCGCGGTGCTGGCCTACGGCGGGCTCGATGCGGTGGCGCGCGCGCGCGCGCAAACCGCGGAGGCCGCGCAGCGTCTGGCTACGGTGCAATCGGCAGTGGCCGGCCTGGAGCGCGACCTGCGCGAGGCATTGCCGCGACCGCTGCGTGGCAATGCCGGCGAAACCTTGCCGGCGATGATCGGTAGCGCCTCTGCGCTGGAGCTGACCCACGCCGGATTCGCAAGTCCGCTGACCGAGGCCAGCGCGATGCTCTCGCGCAGCGCATGGGCGCTGGTCGATGGCGAACTGCGACGCGTGCGCTGGCCGGTGCTCGATCGCGCACCGGCCACGCGTGGAGTGCCGCGCAGCATGCTCGCGCAGACCAGCGGTCTGCGTTTTCGCTACATGGATAGCGCGGCGAACTGGCGCGACAGCTGGCCGCCGCGCGACGGTCCCGATGCCCTGCCCGAGCGCCTGCCGCGCGCGGTGGAGTTCGTGCTCAGCGGCCCCGACTTTGGAGCTCTCGCGCGCCGCGTGGTGCTGGTGTCGCCGGTCGAGATCGAGGCTGCACGATGAAAGCGGTGGCAACGCAGCGCGGCGTGGCTCTGTTGACCGCACTGCTGGTGGTCGCGCTGGCGACCGTGCTGGTTGCGATGCTGCTCGACCAGGGCGAGATCGCGGTGGCGCGCACCGCGAACGTGCAGCGCGCCGCCCAGGCCGATGCGCTGGCCGCGGGCCTGGAGGACTGGGCGGTGCAGATCCTGCGCCGCGATATCGCGCTCGATGCGGTCGACGCCAACGGCGATCTGTGGGCGCGACCGCTGCCGCCGACGCCGGTGCCGGGTGGCCGTATCGGCGGCCGCATGCGCGACCTCGGCGGTTGCTTCAATCTCAACAACCTGGTCGGCGCCGACGGCGTGGTGCCGGTGCAGATGGAGATGTTCCGTCGCCTGCTGCTCGCGCTCAAGCTCGACCCCGGCATCGCCGACGCGGCCAGCGACTGGATCGATCGCGATCTGATCCCCGGCGCGCTGCGCGGTGCCGAGGACAGCGCCTACCTCGGCGCCACGCCGCCGTACCGCGCCGCCAATCGCGCCTTCATGCATGTCAGCGAACTGCGCCTGTTGCGCGGAGTCGATCGCGATGCGTACCGCACTGTCGCGCCGCACGTGTGCACCTTGCCCTCGCCGGTTGCGACCCGGATCAACGTCAATACGGCAACCGTGCCGGTACTGCGTGCGCTTTCCGAGCGGATCAGCGAGCAGGCCGCGCGCCAGCTCGCCCAGGATGGCGCGGCGCGAGCGGGCGATTTCAGCAGCTGGAAACTGCAGCTCGAGCAGGCTGGCGTGCTGGATCCCGCCGAGCAGGCGCAGATCGAGCGCCTGGTCGGCTTCAGCAGCCGCTTTTTCCTCGCCCGTGCCGAAGTCGAGCTGGATGCCATTCCCTTCGCCTATGCCAGCGTGATCGAGCGCGCCGATGCACGCCGCATCGCGGTGGTCGCGCGCGGGCGCGGGGCATGGTGAGGTGCGGGGTCCGCAGCGCAGCTCACCCGTGACGCGGCTGCCCCGCTAGAATCAGCGCATGACCGTGAATCGCCCCGCATGACGCACCGTGTGCTGATCCGCTATCGCGGACCGCAGCATCCGCTGCAGTGGCTGGCCGAGGACGACCGCGGCCGCAGCGGACCGCTCAGTGCGGGCGAGCGGATCGAGTCGCGCGTGTTGGCAGGCGCGAGCGAGATCGTGGTGGTGATCGCGGTCGAGCACACCCTGCTGCTGGAAGCCGAGGTCGCCGCGCGCTCGCGCGAGCAGCTGCTGCGCGCGATTCCGTTCGCGCTCGAAGACCAGCTCGCCGAACCGGTGGAAGGTCTGCATTTCAGTGCGATCCCGCATCCGCGCGGTAGCGGCCAGCTGGTGCTGGCGGTACGCCGCGAGCGCCTGCGCGAGTGGCTGGCCGACCTGGCCAGCCGCGGCATCTGGCCCGACCGCATGCTGGTCGATGCGCTGCTGCTGCCGCTACCGCCCGAGTCGATCATCGCGCTGGTCGATGGCGACCGCGTGCTGGTGCGCAGCGCTGCCGCGCGCGCATTCGCCGCCAGTGTCGAGGAGTTGCCCGAGTGGCTGGTGTTGGCGGACGCACCGCGCGCTGCCGACGGGCGCAGCCGTGTGCGGATCGTCGGCGGCACTGCACCAGCGCTGGATGCCGCGCGTTTCGTGGTCGAACGCGAGCCGGGCCCCAGCGAGGCGCTCGCCGTGCTTGCCGCCGGGCTGCGCGCACAAGCCGCGTCGCCCGATCTGCTGGTCGGTGAATTCGCGCCGCGCCATCGTGGCGAGCCGCTGCGCAAGCTGTGGCGGCTGGCCGCGGTGCTCGCCTTCGCCGCGTTGATCGCGGGCTTCGGTTGGGTGCTGCTGGATCGTCACCTGCTGAGCATCCGGGTTGCCGCATTGCGCGGCGAGATCGGCACCCTCTATGCGCAGATTTATCCCGGCAGTCCGGTGCAGGCCAACGCGGTCGATCGGGTGCGCGCGGACTATCGCGTGCTCGGCGGTCGTGCGGGCGAGGGCGGGGCGCTCGAACTGCTGGCACAGGTCGCACCGCTGGTGTCGTCTTCGCCGCAGACCTTCCTCAAGGGCGTCGAGTACCGCAGTGGCGCGCTCGAACTGGTCTTGCTCACACCCGGTGTCGCCACCCTCGACCAACTGCGCGAATCGATCGGCAGTTTGCCGGGGCTGAGTGCGGAGCTGGCTGGCGCCACCGCCCGCCAGGGCGGTACCGAGGGTCGTCTGCGCATCGGCCGGAGGCAGCCATGAGCGGCTGGTGGCGTCGACAATCGCAGCGCGATCGCGCCGTGCTGTCGATTGGTGCGGCAGTCGTGGCATCGCTGCTGGTCTGGGCCTGGGTGTGGTATCCGCTGAGCCAGTCGCGCGCCGCACTCGCCGCCGAGGCCGCGCAGGCCGAGGCCGATTTGCTGTGGTTGCGCAGCGTCGCGCCCGAACTGCAGCGCCTGCGCGCATCGGGCAGCGCTACCGGGCTCGATCGCGCTGGGCGTTCGCTGCTTGCGCTGGCCGATGGCACCGCGCGCGAGGCCGGACTTGGCGGCAGCCTGGTCCGCATCGAGCCGGCCGGCGCCGGACGGGTCAACCTGTGGTTCGAGCGCGTGAGTTTCGACGCCATGACAACCTGGCTGGAGACCTTGCGTCGGCAGTACGGCGTTGGTGTCGATGAACTGGTAGTCGAGCGTGCGATAGACACCGGCACGGTCGATGCGCGGATCGGCGTGGTCGACACGCAGGGCAGTTGAGGCCGCGTGAGCGCATGAAGAGCCTGAAGGTGCTGTTGATCGCGTTGCTGATTACGCTGGCCGCATTGGCGAGTCTGTTGTGGCTGGCGCCGGCGGAACTTGCGTTGCGCTGGTTCGGCGATCGCCTCGGGGCGATCCGTTTGCAGGGCGTCAGCGGCAGCGTGTGGCAGGGTCGTGCCGAGCAACTGGTGGCCTTCGATGTCGCGCTCGGTCCGCTGCTGTGGACGGTTGACCGGAGCAGCGCACTGCAGGGCAATCCGCGCGGACGGCTGCAACTTGCGGGCAGCGAGGTGCGCGCCTCCGGCGATTTCGTGCGTAGCGGCGCGGCGCTTCGGCTTTCCAATCTGAGCGCCAATGTGCCCGCTGCACTGCTGGCACCCGCGCTGGACATCCCCGCCCTCGGTCTGGTCGGTCGCATCGACCTGCAGGCCTCGGCCGCGGAGCTGCGGGATGGCTTGCTGTACAGCGCTCAGGGCCGCGCCGAATGGCGCGACCTGGGCGTCACTGGCGCGGCATCGGTACGCCTGCCCGGAGTTGCAATCGATTTTGCACCGGCCGCCGATGGTGCGATCCTCGCCGAGGTCGCCGATCTAGGCGGTCCGCTGGCGATTGCCGGCGAAGTGCGGCTCAAGGACGGCCATTTCGTCAGCGAGACCCGCCTGAACCTGCGCCAGCCCGATCCGCAGATCGAGGAAGCGCTCAAGTTCATCGGCCAGCGTACGGCCGACGGCGGCTCGTTCCTGCGTGTTGAAGGCCAACTGCACGAGATCCCGCAATGACGCAACTCGAATCCGCCTGGCTCGACGCCGCACTGCACACTGCGCGCGAGGCCGCCGCAGCCGCGGCCGAAGTGATCGCCCACTACTATCGCCGCGACGTGGCCGTCGAGATCAAGGCCGACGCCAGTCCGGTCACCATCGCCGATCGCGAAGCGGAAACCGCCATCAAGCGCGTGCTGAAGGCGCAGTTTCCTGCGCACGGCTACTACGGCGAGGAGTTCGGCATCGAACGCGGCGACAACGAATACCTGTGGCTGATCGATCCGATCGACGGCACCAAGAGCTTCGTGCGCGGCTATCCGTTCTTTTCCACCCAGATCGCGCTGATGCACCAGGGCGAGATCGTGCTCGGCGTGTCCAGCGCCTCGCAGTTCGGCGAAGTGGCGTGGGCGCGGCGCGGCGGCGGCGCATGGCTCGACGGCGAGCGCATGGCGGTGGCGATGACCGATCGCATCGAGGATGCCGCGCTGTCGTTCGGCAACTTGAAGACAATGGCCTCCGACCAGCGCTGGCTGCGCATGGCCGGTCTGGTCCGGCGCGCCAACCGTACGCGCGGCTACGGCGACTTCTATCACTACCATCTGCTGGCCCGTGGCAGCATCGACGCGGTGATCGAGTCCGACGTGAACATCCTCGACATCGCGGCGCTGGCCTGCATCGTGCGCGAAGCCGGCGGCCAGTTCTCCGACCTTCAGGGTCGCGAGATCGACCTCCACACCACCTCGGTACTGGCCACCGGGCCGGGGCTGTACGACGCGCTGAAGGCGACCTTCGTCGACTGAACGATGCGCGACGCGGGCAAATGGCCGCCGTGAGCACGCCGGCGATACGCGCCAGCCCAGTACAATGCGCCGATGAGCAAGCTTCCGATCATCCATGCCACCCGATTGCTTGGCCAGGGCAGTCGTTTCGCGGTCGAACAGCTCGACCTCGAGTTCTCCAACGGCGTGCACCGCACCTACGAGCGCATGCACAGCGCGGGCAGCGGCGCGGTGGTGGTGGTGCCGCTGCTCGACGACAACACGGTGTTGCTGATTCGCGAGTACGCGGCCGGACTGCACGCCTACGAGCTGGGTCTGGCCAAAGGCCGCCTCGAACGCGGCGAGGACCCGTTGCAGGGCGCCGATCGCGAGCTCAAGGAAGAGGTCGGTTACGGCGCGCGCCGTCTCGACCTGGTCGGCAAGCTGTCGCTGGCGCCGACGTACATGAAGAACCAGACCCACGTGGTGCTCGCCCGCGACTTGTATCCCGAGCGCCTGCCCGGCGACGAGCCGGAAGAGCTCGAAGTGGTGCCGTGGAAGCTCGACGATCTGGCCACCCTGGTGCAGCGCGATGACGTGACCGAAGGCCGTTCGATCGCAGCACTGTTCATGGTTCGCGAGCTGCTGCGCGCGGGGGTGCTGTGACGCCGGCCGATCTGGAGGCGTTGCGCCGCGTCACGATCGAGATCGCACGCGGTGCCGGACGCGAGATCATGGCGGTGTATGCAGGCGACTTCGCGGTCGAGCGCAAATCCGACCGTTCGCCGCTGACCGCAGCCGATCTCGCCGCGCACCATTACATCGCCCGCGAGCTGGCCGCGATCACCCCCGAACTGCCGCTGCTGTCGGAAGAATCCGCCGCGCTCGAATGGTCGCAGCGCCGCGACTGGACGCGTTACTGGCTGGTCGATCCACTCGACGGCACACGCGAGTTCGTCAAGCGCAACGGCGAGTTCACGGTCAATATCGCCCTGATCGAACACGGCCAGCCGATCCTCGGCGTAGTGTATGCGCCAGCGCGCGGCGACATGCTGCACGCAGTACGCGATGCGGGTGCTGCGCGCGAAACTGCACAAGGCGATGTACCGTTGCGCGGGCGCAAGGCCGCATCGCCCGCGCGGATCGCGGGCAGTCGCTCGCATGGCGATCCGCGCATGCAGGGATTTCTCGATCGCATCGGCGCGCATGAACTGGTCCCGATGGGGTCTTCGTTGAAGTTCTGCCTGGTCGCCGGCGGCGATGCCGATGTGTACCTGCGCTATGGCGCCACCTCGGAATGGGATACGGCCGCAGGCCAGTGCATCGTCGAGCAGGCCGGCGGGAAGGTCACCGATCTGCAAGGTCTGCCGCTGGTCTACAACCGGCGCGAGTCGCTGATCAATCCCGAGTTCATCGCGATCGGCGATCCCGCAGCAAAGTGGCAGCGCTGGGTCTGAACCGCGCGTCCAGTGCGGTCGCCACCCGGAGTTCTTTCACGCGCGCAACACTTCCCCGACTTGCCGCCGGCGCCTGCTGCCTGCACCATGCGGATGCCCGCACCGGCCCGCCAACCTCGCGCCAACATGCCTCCGATCGACCGCCTGCTCGAGATCATGGTCCGCCTGCGCGATCCGGTAACCGGTTGCCCATGGGACGCGCAGCAAGACTTCAACAGCATCGCTCCATACACCATCGAAGAAGCCTACGAGGTGGTCGATGCGATCGAGCGCCGCGACCTGCCCGAGCTCAAGGAAGAGTTGGGCGACCTGCTGCTGCAGGTGGTGTTCCACTCGCGGATGGCCGAGGAGGACGGTCACTTCGCCTTCGGCGACGTGGTCGGCGCGATCTGCGACAAAATGATCCGCCGTCACCCGCACGTGTTCGGTCCGCACGGGGAGTCGGCGGACGCGGCGCAGCGGCTGCGCGATACGCAGGAGCAGACGCGCCGCTGGGATGCGATCAAGCAGGTCGAGAAGGGCATCGATCCGCAGGCCTCGGCACTGGATGGGATCGGCACCGGGCTGCCCGAATGGGTGCGGGCGGAGAAGCTGCAAAAGCGCGCGGCCAGCGTCGGGTTCGACTGGCCCGACGTGATGCCGGTGCTGGGCAAGCTGGCCGAGGAGATCGAGGAAGTACGCGAGGAGCTGCAGCGCACGCCGCGCGATCCCGAGCGCCTGACCGAGGAGATTGGCGACGTGCTGTTCGTCTGCGTGGTGCTCGCCCGGCATGCCAAGGTCGACTACGGCACCGCGCTGCGCCGCGCCAACCTGAAGTTCGAACGCCGCTTCCGTGCGATGGAAGCGATGGCTGCCGCTGACGGCACGCGCATGCAGGACTTGCCGCTGGACGCGCAGGACCGCTATTGGGATCGGGCCAAGCTTGACGAGAAGAAAGCGCTGGACGCAGTGCCTCGGTATTGAGACAGCTGTGTCCGGCAAGGCTGCCTTCGCTTTAGCGCATGCGGCTGTAGTTCTCGTCGAGATTGCGCTTGAGCGCCTCCAGTGCGCCCTTGGCGTCGTCATCGCGAAGCTCCAGCTTGGCCAGGCGATAGTTGACGAAGTTGCGCACCACCGGGTCCTGGGTTCGGCTCAGTTGCTCGCGATAGAACCCAGCTAAGTCCTTGCCGCGACCAGCGGCCCGATAGGCGCGTTCGATCGCACGCAGGTTGATCACCACCGCGATCGCCGGATCGTTGCGGACGCCGCCTGCCAGCCGCATGCCGCGCGCACCGCGGCCAGCCTGTCGCATGGCCTGCCAATGTTCGATCTTTGCGGCATTGGGGCCAGGCGCAGGTACGGCTGCCGCCGGCGACTGGGCGGCAGCGATGCCGCCGACCAGCACGGCAGCGCCGAAGGCGGAAATCGCGAGATGGCGCAGTTTGATTGGCATGGGATGTCGGTCCTGTGGTGGCGTTGTGCCGACTTGTTCCAACGCAGGCTGCTGCAGGCGGTTGACCTGCACGTGGGCTTGTGGGCTTGTGGGCTTGCGGCGGCATCGTCCGCAGTCGAGAATGCGGCTCCGGAGAGATTGCCCATGAGCGCTGCCAGCCACGCCTTCGCCAGCTTTCGCGAGTTCTACCCGTATTATCTGAGCGAGCATTGCAATCGCAGCTGCCGCCGGCTGCACTATCTGGGCAGCACATTGGCCCTGCTGTGCGTTGCGATGCTGATCGTCAGCGGCAATCCGTGGTGGTTGTTGGCAGGATTTCTCTCCGGCTATGCATGCGCGTGGATCGGCCACTACGGGTTCGAGAACAACCGCCCGGCCACGTTCAAGCATCCGTTCTACAGTTTCGCCGGCGATTGGGTGATGTTCGCCGATATGCTGCGCGGCAAGATCCGCTTCTGACCCGCGCACAGCGACCGCAGGACATCACCATGCAGAAAATCGTGCTGCCCATCGTTGCCGTACTGACCTTTGGCCTGACCTTGGCACTCCTGTTCCTGTTCGGGCCCGGCGGGGTCAGCGGGGCCGCGCAGCCGTTTCTCGACGCGCTCGCCAAGCGTGATTTCGTGGCCGCCGCCGGCATGCGCACGACGCGTTTTCGCGATGCCGTGGCGCAGGAAGCATTCGAGCGCTTTCTCAGCGAAAGCAAGATCGGCATGTACGCCAGTGGCAGCTGGTCGGGCTGGAAGATCGAAAACGGTGTCGGCACCGTCGATGGCGAGTTCACGACCGCGACCGGCGAGACGCGCCCGCTACGCCTGAGCATGGTCAAGGAGGACGGTGTGTGGCGCATCGACGCCATCCAGCCGCTGCGCAGCGATGCCGATCGCGATACGCCGGCGGCCGTGCTGCCGACCCCCATCGAGGCCGTAGTCCTGGTCGGCGATATTACGGGCCTGTTCGCCCGCGGGGTCGATGCCGGCGATTTCACCGAGCTGCGCGATGCGGCAGCGCCGGAACTCAAGGCGCAGTTCTCGGTGTCCGACCTCGATACCCAATTCAAGGCCTTCGTCGACAATCGGATCAACCTGCTCTCGCTCGACGAGGTAGCGCCGAATCTCAGTGCCGAACCGGCGGTCGATTCCGACCGCGTATTGCGCGTGGTCGGCTACTATCCGGCCCCTGGCGGCAGGGTCGAGTTCGACTACAAGTTCGTCTACCGCTACGTCGGCTGGCGACTGATATCGATCAACGTCAGCGTGGTGCCCGACGCCTGAGTTTGCTGCTGCGGTGTTTTGAGCAGACGCGTCGGATCAGCTGAAGTCGGCGAAGATCAGCAGCGCGGCGGCTACCATCATCCGCTCAGCGCGCCGCCTGCTCGACGAAGCGCGCCTCGTAGAGCAAACCCTGGATACGCTCGTCCTGTCCCGGCACGAACTCGACGCCGAGACTGTCGTCGGTGACGCGAACCACGCGTGCGGTCATTGCGATGACGGTCTCTTGATCGAGGATGAAATACACCTTGATCGGGCGCACCGAGGGATCGGAGGTCCAGCCCTTGGGGCGGCCAAGACGCGCGCCACCTTGCGAAAGGTCCCAGACCTCGGACAGATAGCCGTTTTCGCCGAGCGCCAGCAGGGCCGCGATGTACACGTCCTTGCGCGGGTGGCGGCGTTTTTCCGCGTAGTTCATCGAGCAACCGGGAGTTGCGTAATCATTCGCGCACGATAGCGACTGGGGGGTGCGGCGAACAAGGCGGCGCTCGTCGACCCGGCCATCGCCGAGCTCTTCACATTGTGGTTACCCGACTCGGAGTTTAATCTTCACATATGTGAATCACCCTGTCCGGTCGCACTGCGGCCTCAGCGCAAGGAACTCCCCATGAAGTCCCGTGAAGAAAGCGTCGGCCTGATCCTCCTGATCGAAGACAACCGCGGCATCGCCGAGATGGTCGGCGAATTCCTCGAACGTCGCGGCTACAGCCTCGACTACGCCTCGGATGGCGTGACCGGCCTGCGCCTTGCCACCCAGAACAGCTACGACGTGATCGTGCTCGACCTGATGTTGCCAGGCATGGATGGGCTCGACCTGTGCCGCAAGCTGCGCCAGGACGCCAAGCGTTCGACCCCGGTGTTGATGCTCACCGCGCGCGACACGCTGGAAGACAAGCTCATCGGCCTTGATGCGGGTGCGGACGACTATCTGGTCAAGCCGTTCGAGATCCGCGAACTGGAGGCCCGCGTGCGCGCGCTGATCCGCCGCGATCGCCGCCAGGTCAGTGCCGAAGTGCTGCGCGTCGGCGAGCTGGTGCTCGACACTGCAACCCTGCGCCTGCAGCGCGGTGGCAAGGATCTGAACATCTCGCCGATCGGCCTGAAGCTTTTGACCATCCTGATGCGCGAGTCGCCGCGGGTGGTCAGCCGGCGCGATATCGAGCGCGAGGTGTGGGGCGATCTGCTGCCGGACTCCGACACCCTGCGCAGTCATCTGTACAACCTGCGCAAGGTGATCGACAAGCCGTTCGAAAAGGCGCTGCTGCACACGATCCATAGTGCTGGCTACCGTCTCGCCGATCTCGACCAGGACGTGCCTGGCACCGCACGCAGCGCCTGATGCGCATGGCGCCGCCGCCCATCGGTGGCGGCGCCAACCGCCGTCGCGGCGGAGACCCGGAATCCCCATGGCCGCATCTCTGAATCCCCTGAGCCTGCGCGGGCTGCGCGCCGCGGCCGACGGCAGCTTGCGCGGCAAGCTGTGGGTCGCGTTCGTCCTGCAGCTGTCGGCGATCAGCGTGGCCACGCTGCTGTCGGTGTATGGCGCGTGGGTGGTGCTGCGCGACGTGCTGATCCAGAACGCGCTGATGCAGGAAGCCTCGCATTTCTGGGAGCGCCTCGACCGCGATCCGTCGGCCAAGGTGCCCGACACCTACAACATGCACGGCTACCTGCTGCTGCCGGGCACCGAGGCCACCGTTCCGGAAGCGCTGCATGGCTTCGCGGCCGGCTCCTATCACTCGGTCAACCTGCGCGGGAGCGACGCGCTGGTGTATGTCGCCGAGCCCGACCGCCAGCTGCATCCCGACCTGCAGGGGCGGCTGTTCCTGGTCTTCGAGCAGGAGCAGGTCGATCGCCTCGCGCTGTGGTTCGGCTTCGTGCCGCTGACCATGGTGCTGGCAGTCATCTACATCACCACGTGGCTGACCTACCGGGTATCGCGGCGCGCGGTCTCGCCGGTGATCTGGCTCGCAGCGCAAGTGCGCAACTTCGATCCCAAACGACCCGATCTCGCGGCACTGGAGCCTGCCAGCCTGCCGGTCGATGCCGATGGCGACGTGCAGGTGCTGGCCAGCGCCATCCACGGTTTCGCCTCGCGGCTGGAGGACTTCGTGGAGCGCGAGCGCAACTTCACCCGCGATGCCAGCCACGAACTGCGCAGCCCGATCACCGTGATCAAGGTCGCGGCCGATGTGCTGCTCGAAGAAGAAGGCCTGTCGGAATTTGGCAAGCGCTCGGCCACCCGCATCAAGCGCTCGATCCGCGACATGGAGGCATTGATCGAGGCGTTCCTGATCCTTGCACGCGAGGCGGACGTTGGACTGCCGGAAGAGGACTTCGTGGTCGGCGAGATCGTCGACGACGAAGTCGACAAGGCGCAGGACCTCGTGCATGGCAAACCGGTCGAGGTGCGCCGGCAGCGCGAGCACGATTTCGCCCTGCACGCGCCGCCCAAGGTGCTCGCGGTGATGCTGTCGAACCTGTTGCGCAATGCCTGCCTGTATACCGAACAGGGATCGGTGACGGTCACCGTCGGTCGCGATTTCCTGCGGGTCGAAGATACCGGTGTCGGCATGAGCGCGGAGGATCTGGCGAAAGTAGGCCAGCAGCCGTTCTTCCGCGGCGCGCAAAGTTCGGTGCGTGGCGGCCATGGCGTGGGTCTGACCATCGTACAGCGCCTTTCGGATCGCTTCGGCTGGCCGTTCGAGCTGAGCAGCCAGCTCGGTGTTGGCACCAGCGCCACGATCAGGTTTCCGAATCCGCAGCCGCTGTAGCGCGGAAGCGGCAGGTTCTAAAATGTTGGCGGCTTTGCATTCTGGCGCATCTCGCCGAGTGTGGTCTGCCGGCAACGAACAGTGGCCGCCGTCGCTGCCATGGCAGCTCCCACAAAGCGGAACGACTGCCGTGGCGAGTCAGTAAATCGTGCGCTTCGAAACGAACAGTTGCCGCCGTCGCTGCCATGGCAGCTCCCACAGCGCGGAAGGCCTGTCGTGGCGAGTCAGTAAATCCTGCGCTTCGAAGCGAACAGTTGCCGCCGTCGCTGCCATGGCAGCTCCCACAAAGCGGAACGACTGTCGTGGCGAGTCAGTAAATCGTGCGCTTCGAAACGGACAGTTGCCGCCGTCGCTGCCTTGGCAGCTCCCACAGCCAGATTGCAGGGTCGAGGCAGGCCCTGCTGTTTTGAAATGCGGGATTTACTGACTTGCAACGAGAATCCCTTCGCGCTGTGGGAGCCGGCATGCCGGCGACAGCGACCTCCGATCTGCATCGATGCCGGCAACAGCGACTGCACAGCGCATCGCTATACTCGGCGGGATCGATCTTGAGGACCAGCCGGATGCGCACACTCACCCACTGCTTTCTTGCAGCGATCCTGTCGATGCCGTTGGCGGCGACTGCCGGCGGTATCGTTCTTGCCGTACACGGTGGCGCCGGTGCGATCCCGCGCGCGGAACTCACTGCCGAAAAAGAGGCCTCGATCCGTGCCGATATCGAGGCCGCACTGCGCGCCGGTGCCAAGGCCCTTGCCGATGGCGGCA
>Ga0335397_10000916_pt1 | contig 40096 bp, 32 predicted proteins | sample MAT04_FD_205740 | JGI IMG/M metagenome (GOLD analysis project Ga0335397, IMG submission 205740) | Freshwater microbial communities from Lake Fryxell liftoff mats and glacier meltwater in Antarctica - MAT-04 (spades assembly) (version 2) ... | reverse complement strand
AAACAATTCAAGAGCTTCAATCAAGTTCTTCCGGGCATCTTCAACCGTATCACCCTGACTCGCAATATCGAGCTGTGGACAGAACGAAACATACCCGCTTCCTTCTCGTTCGATAATGGCAGTAAACTGTTGAGTTGGCATCCTTAAGACCTACTTAAATGTGGGTGAAAAATATTCATGAAGCCAGATTATTTATTCTAATGACACCGAGCATTTTTATCCCTCACACTCCAGCCGAATACGAGCAACTGGTAGAACTGCGCGATCGCCTCATCGATCAAATTGGTGAAGATGAAACCCATCCACTTGCCTGATTGATGGAAGTCGTCGGAGTTTTGATTGAAAACTATGAAGCAGAAAACGTGCCTGAATTAGATATTAACTAAACCTCTTCCGGGTCAACCCCAAGCTCTCGCAACTTAGCCGCTAACCGTTCTGCCCGCTGCATTTCCTGATCTGCCCGCTGCATTTCCTGATCTGCCCGCTGCATCTCCTGGTCTGCCCGTTCATCACCCGTTGGCAGCAAGCGCCCCACACTATCCCACCAGCGCAACCAAGGTAACATTTGGTTCATGTACTCCCCTTGCCAAATCCCTAACTCCACACCTAGCGGTGGAATTGGATAACGACCTCGCTCATTAGGGACACATTTCTCATAATGGTTGGCAACCAATTCATAGACCTCAACAGAGGCTTTATCCACCTCGTAAATCGCATAAAAGGGCACCCGAATCGCTTGCTCATAAACCCAAAACTTCCCCCCTTTCGCCTCATCCGCTGTAAACGGCGAAGTCGCATCCCGTTCTTCAGAACCATCTCCTGACACAAACTCGATCGCAATCAGCGGTGCAATAATCTCCTTCCACATCACGTAAGAACGCCGCCGTTTACCATTCAGTAAGGGTGGCACATTCGGAACATAAAACCAGTCTGGTGCCTCTGCTCCCCGTTCCGGTGGGTCGGTCAAACGCCAGTAAATACCGCAATCCTGACCGATCGCATATCGTCCATCAGGGTGTAAAACATCGAGAACAGGGCAAATAGAACTGGTGAGCAGGAGACTCTGAGGGTGTTCCTGGAAATTTTTCACAAAAGTACCATCAGACTCTGGGAGTTGCGTATGATCTGGGAGAGTGAGAGTAGGTTGGGATTTGGCGATCGTCATAAGAGATATGCTGCCGATCAGAACACTTGTATTTTAGCAAAGGTTTCAGGAGCTTTTTTAGTTAACCCGGTTAATCCTCTTGAGATGGGTGCCTACCCACACAAACCCAGAAACGTCGAACAGTAGGGGGCGAAGTATTTGCATCAATACTCTGGGAACGCAGCCTAAATCCGGGTGTAAATGCTTCGCCCCTACTCGTGCTGACATTGGGCGATCGCAGTTCAATGGTTCCTCAATCAGGATTATTCAATCTCTGAAACTGCGATCGCCCGCCTGCCATCTTAAAAAAGTTGCCCACTCATAAGATTCTCTTGCACAAATGTTACTTCGATCGCGGCAATTTTTATTAATGGCGTCCTCTTTTATAAGATCTCCTTGCACAAATGTTGCTAACGTCAAGCCGATTCTTATGAATGGGGCACCATTTACAGGAAAGCGATCGGAAGCTAGTGCATTCTGTTGCACTTTACGCGCGCTACGAGGAAGCAGTGGCGGCTTCTGGAACCGTCGCTGCCACCCCTACCTTCATCTGAATTAACTCCACCTTGTACCCATCCGGGTCTTCCACAAACGCAATCACCGTTGAACCATGCTTCATAGGTCCCGGCTCACGAGTCACCTTACCGCCTTGGGCACGAATCATCTCACAGGTGCCGTAAATATCATCGACTCCCAGAGCAATATGTCCGTAAGCATTACCCAACTCATATTTTTCTACACCCCAGTTATAAGTCAGCTCAATGACAGCGTTATTCGACTCATCGCCATAGCCCACAAACGCCAATGTAAACTCGCCACCGGGATATTCTTTTTGGCGCAACAACTTCATGCCCAACACCTCACAATAGAACTTGAGAGATTGCTCTAAGTTACCAACCCGCAACATTGTGTGTAGTAATCGCATCGTGATGTTCTCCAGTTTTGCCCTTCTAATGATATAAGGATTGAGTGATATTAAGGATTAAGACAGTTCGGTGACTAACCCTGTAAGAGGAAGAGCAATGATGGATGCACTCGATACTGCCATTGAAGCGATCGAAGCTAGAGAAATCTTAGATTCACGAGGACGACCGACGATCGAGGCTGAGGTTTATTTGGCGAATGGTGCCGTGGGTTTAGCTCAAGTGCCCAGTGGCGCATCAACAGGAACTTTTGAAGCGCACGAGCTGCGCGATGGTGATGCCCGACGCTATGGCGGCAAAGGAGTTCTCCGGGCAGTTGTGAACGTTGATGAAAAGATTACGCCCAAGCTAAAAGGCATGGATGCGCTCAATCAAGGGTTGATCGATGCCACCATGATTTCGATTGATGGTTCTCCTAATAAGTCTAATTTGGGTGCGAACGCTATTTTGGGCGTGTCATTGGCAACCGCTAAGGCAGCGGCGAATGCCTTGGATTTGCCGCTGTATCGCTACCTGGGCGGACCTTTGGCAAATCTTTTGCCAGTGCCGTTGATGAATGTTATTAATGGCGGCGCTCATGCTGACAACAATGTGGATATTCAAGAGTTCATGATTGTGCCGTCGGGTGCATCGAGCTTTAGTGAAGCGCTGCGTTGGGGCGCGGAGGTGTTTAGCAGCCTGAGTTCGGTTTTGAAGGATAAGGGTTTGCTGACGGGTGTAGGCGATGAAGGTGGCTTTGCGCCTAACCTAAAGTCGAATCAAGAGGCGTTAGATTTGTTGATAATGGCGATCGAGCAAGCGGGCTACCGTCCTGGAGAAGATATAGATTTGGCACTGGATGTTGCTGCCAATGAGATCTTTAAAGATGGGCGGTATGTCTATGATGGATCGGCGCATGATCCTAATGAAATGATTGATTATTTGGTGAGTTTGACCAATCAGTACCCGATCGTTTCGATTGAGGATGGTTTGGCTGAGGAAGATTGGGAGAATTGGCAAATATTGACTGAGGAATTGGGCAACCGGATTCAGCTTGTGGGTGATGACTTATTTGTGACCAACATTACTCGTCTGAAGCGAGGCATTGATGTGGTGGCGGGCAATTCGATTTTGATTAAGCTTAACCAAATCGGTTCCCTTACTGAAACCCTGGAAACGATTGATATGGCGCAACGCAACGCCTATACTGCGGTTATCAGTCACCGCTCTGGCGAAACTGAAGATACGACGATCGCCGACTTAGCCGTTGCTACTCGTGCCGGACAAATTAAAACGGGTTCCCTCTGTCGGAGTGAGCGGGTTGCAAAATATAACCGCTTGCTGAGAATTGAGGCAGAGTTGGGCAAGCAGGCGATTTATGCGGGTGCAGCCGGGTTAGGACCAAAGTGAAATTGTTATGAATGGGTTCCTTAATCTCAATAAGCCTTTCGGACTCACCTCCCACGATTGTGTGGCGCGGGTGCGAAGGCTCTTGCGCCTCAAGCGCGTGGGGCATGGCGGGACGCTTGACCCAGCGGCGATCGGGGTTTTGCCGATCGCCGTTGGGCGCTCAACTCGCTTGCTGCAATATCTGTCGCCCGATAAGGCTTATCGGGCGACGGTGCGGTTGGGGGTGCGAACGGCAACGGATGATATGGCAGGGGAAGTGCTGGCGGCTGATCCCTGCTCGCAGTTGACCTTGCCCGAAGTCCAGAAGTTTCTGCCTGAGTTTCTGGGCAAAATTCAACAGATTCCGCCGAGCTATAGCGCTATTCAAGTGGGCGGCAAGCGACTGTATGAGTTGGCGCGCGCTGGGGAGGTAGTAGAGGCTCCAGTGCGGACGGTAGAGATCTTTAGCATTGAGGTGCTGGACTGGCGATCGGGCGATTATCCAGAGTTAGATGTGGCGATCGCTTGCGGTACGGGCACGTATATTCGGGCGATCGCGCGTGATTTGGGCGATATGCTGGGCGTGGGCGGTACGCTATCGGCACTAGAACGGACGTTAAGCAGTGGGTTTGAGTTGCCCCATAGCCTAACGTTAGAGACGTTGGCTGAGCAAGTGGAACTGGAAACGTTTAAGGCGATCGCGCCAGAGTCAGCGTTGCGGCATATTCCACAGTTGACCCTGGAGTCAGAGACTGCAAAACGCTGGTGTCAGGGTCAGAAGATTGAGGGCGATCGTTCTATTGATCTAGGCTTCTACCAAATTCGTCATGAGGACGAAAGCTTTCTGGGCATTGGGGAGCAGGTTTTGAACGGGGAGGAGCTTTTACTGATCCCCAAAATGGTTTGGGCAGAATGATACCGCTACCGATCGCCCCATTCCTGTAACGCGATCGCCACCATGATGCCCATGTCTGGGGCGATCGCCGTCCAGGTGCTACCGATCGCCCCATTCCTGTAACGCGATCGCCACGCCATTCTGTAGCGCTGGACTCAATGCCTCACCGCTCATTACTTCCAATCGTTGATAGGCTGCTTGAGGGGCAAGCTGCTGGAGCGCGGCGATCGCATGAAACCTCACGCTGGCGTTGACATCGCCCAGGAGTTGAATCAATGCCTCCATCGCTTCGAGCTGTCCCAATTGACCGAGACTAAAAGCGATCGCTTGCTTCTCCCTCACGTCTGGTTGAGACTCTAAAAGCTGAAGCAAGATCTCAGCCGCCTGCTCCTTCGTTTGCAGATTTTCCACTCGCCCTAACACTGCGATTGCTTCTTGTTTGCCCGTAGGTGTAGCGTTTTGGAGATATACCTGCAAACCTTCTAACTCGATTCCCATTCTAGCGATCGCGCGAATAATTTCTACTTCTAGCCCTTGATGTGACGACTGTAAGGCTTGACTAAGGAGGGCTTGATTTAGAACCGCTACGGCTGCGGGTGTGCTTATACGTCCTAGGGCGATCGCTGTTTGCTGCGCTACTTCCCCATCCAAATCTTGCAAAAGAGGCTGGAGCTGCTTAACCCAATCTACTTGATAAGATCCAGCCTGAAATCCTAGCCCCACCACTGCCGCTCGGCGAACCGTTGCCGCCGGATCTTGTAAAGCCGCTAACAACACTGGTGGAATTTCAGGCGCATGGTGAAAATGTCCTAAAGCTTCAATGGCAACCGCTCGTACATCGGCATCCTCAACTTCTTGAAGTAGCAGCGGAATAACCTGAGGATGATGGATTTGGGCGAGGGCTTGCATCACTAGCAACTGCGTCGGTTCATGCCCTAGAAGCGCGGCTAAGGGGGCGATCGCCAGTTCTCCAAAACTCGACAGCACCCCAGCAGCCATTCCCGCAACATCGGCATGATTGGCTTTAATTAGCTCTACCAAAGTTGGAATGGTCGTGGGATTTTGCAGATTTCCTAAAATGCGGACAATGAACCACTGCAATTCCCAGTCTTCAGTTTCCAGCAAAGGCAAGAGGGAAGCGATCGCTTCATCGCCCCAATCAGAAATGATTTTAACGGCATCCCAGCGGTCATGAAAATCGCCCATTTTTAGCAGATCAACTGCTACCTCCAAGTCTGACCCATTGGCGGGGCGGGGAGACAATAAAGGGGATATAAACGCTAAGTTTTGGGCATCCATAAAGACATTTTTTACGACTGATAAGACTGGACGGCGTAGAGCAGCTTTATAACGCTATCGTGACAGGGAAATTGGGCGATCGCCCATCAACTTCACTTAAATATGCAGTCTTTGCGTCTACAAGTTGCAATAAATTCATAGTTCAAAGATTTTTGTAGCTGAAGTCACTGATTTTATAGAACAAAATGAATACTCTGAAAAAGTAAGTAACAGGGAACTTTGTTCTGAGTTGTTTTAGGGCATTCGGCGATCGGTTCAAGCCATCAACTTCTAAAGATTGATTGTATTCTTTAGAGTTCAATTAATGCTAGAAGCATGGCTCACCTTAAGGGTCAAAAACTAATTGCTGAATGCTTTTTATTAAGAATGAAATTCTGGACAGTTAAACGCTTGAGCATTTTTGAGGAAGTAGGACAAAGCATTAGTAGTATAATGCTGGCAACGTAGCCAACATCTTTATGAAAATATTTTGTTCCTACTTCATAAATATAAATATCCGAAGCTCCGCCCCTTGATGAGAATAGAGAATGCACTCATTTTGGGAACTTGAAGTTGTCTAAATTCACTCGCGTGGGCGATCGCGCACCAAAGCACCCGCTGCTTCGCTTGATTCAGTACGGACGCGCCTACCGTCGGCAAATTTGGTTGGCGACCCTTTGTTCTGTACTCAACAAATTTTTTGACCTGGCACCGCCTGTCCTAATTGGTATTGCGGTTGATGTTGTGGTTAAAAAACAGGACTCTTTAATCGCTCGGTGGGGTATTCCAGATATTCGGCAGCAGTTCTTGCTACTGGCAGTTTTAACGTTTATTATTTGGGGTCTGGAATCTGCCTTTGAATATGCCTATGCTCGCCTCTGGCGCAATTTAGCCCAAGAGATTCAGCATGATCTGCGAATTGATGCTTACGGTCACTTACAAGAACTAGAACTAGAGTATTTCGAGTCGCGCAGTACGGGCGGACTAATGGCAATTCTCAATGATGATGTCAACCAGCTAGAACGGTTTTTAGATTTTGGTGCGAACGAAGTTTTGCAAGTCGTGACCACGGTTTTGGTAATTGGCACAGGATTTTTTATTCTGGCTCCCAGCGTAGCGTGGATGGCAATGCTGCCAATGCCATTCATTCTATGGGGATCGTTAACGTTTCAAGGACTGCTGGCTCCTCGCTATGCTGAAGTCCGAGAGCGAGTAAGTTTACTGAGTGGTCGGCTCTCGAATAATCTCAGCGGTATTGTCACGATTAAAAGCTTTGTGACCGAAGATTACGAAGTGCAGCGACTGACTTATGAAAGTGAAGCTTACCGCCAAAGCAACCGACGGGCGATCGCTCTCAGTGCGGCATTTGTACCGCTGATTCGCATCATTATTCTGATAGGCTTTACCGCCCTCATGGTCTATGGCGGGTTGGAAGCGGCTGAAGGCAAAATGGCGGTAGGAACTTACAGCACTTTGGTATTTATGATTCAGCGTTTGTTGTGGCCGTTAACACGACTAGGCGAAACGATGGATCAATATCAACGGGCAATGGCTTCAACCAATCGAGTCATGAGTTTGTTGGATACGCCCATTACAATTGATTCTGGGGCGAAGGTTTTAGGCGAAAAAACAGCAACACAGGGAGATATAGTACTGCAAGATATATCGTTTGCATACCACGATCGCCCTCCCATTATTGAGCATCTCTCATTGCATATTCCAGCAGGTAAAACGATCGCCATTGTTGGCTCTACAGGCTCAGGAAAAAGCACATTAGTCAAACTGCTGCTACGGTTTTATGAAGTCCAATCAGGCACAATTTTCATTGATGACATAGCCCTCCCAGACTTGCAGATTCGGGATTTGCGACGGGCGATCGGATTGGTTAGTCAGGATGTATTCTTATTCCACGGAACGGTGTTAGAAAATATTACCTATGGCAGTCCTAGCGCCACTTTGCCAGAAGCGATCGCCGCTGCTAAAGTCGCAGAAGCAGAGGAGTTTATTAACCAATTACCCCAAGGCTACGACACCATTGTAGGAGAGCGGGGACAAAAGCTTTCGGGGGGACAACGGCAACGCTTGGCGATCGCACGCGCCATCTTAAAAAACCCACCGATTTTAATTCTAGATGAAGCCACTTCAGCAGTAGATAACGAAACCGAAGCAGCCATTCAGCGATCGCTAGAACAAATTACTAAGAACAGAACAACGATTGCGATCGCCCATCGTCTTTCTACTATTCGTAATGCCGACTGTATTTATGTGATGGAACAGGGGCAGTTGGTAGAACAGGGACGGCATGAGGAATTGTTGGAAAAACAGGGAATCTATGCGAATTTGTGGCGGGTGCAGATGGGGGAGGTGAAGCGATGATAATTATTTGGGTACGGCGTTCGTTCTCAAGCGATGCAGAGTTTCTAAATCGGATTGCAGGTCGGTAGCATCACAGTGCAACTCTGCTCCTGCCTGTTTGAGAAAGGCATTGACATCCCAGCGGGAAGGTAAGTTAAGAATGCGCCCGATTTCTGCATGGGTCAACAGTTCATCTCGGTAAGCTTCAACCACAAGGGATTCTAGCGCTCGCTGGGGTAAGCTGTTGACGGTTTGAGCGAGTCGTTGGGCAATATCATCAGGAAGTTCGATCGTGATTTGCATGATTTTTTACCTCTATAAAAATCTATTCTGCATCTTCCATTACCAACAATTGAGCCTTAAGTCGTAGCCGAGTGCAGAGATCCGTCGGTAGTGGGATTGATTGCCAGTGATCAGAGTAATATTTTGCTGAATGGCGATCGCGGCAATCATGGTATCTGCTAGCCCGATGGGTTGCCCAGTCCGCTCTAGATCAGCTAGGATGCGACCTGCCAAAATGTATTGCTCTAGATCCATTACAAGAACTTCGACGGTTGATAGCCCTGTGATAAATTGCAGCACTCGATCTTCTCGCTGTTGCTTGTGCCATCCTCTAACAATTTCTATGACAGTGATGGCGGAGATAGTGAATCGATCGAGGTTAGCAAGATAGGCGGTAGATCGAGCCACAATTGCAGGACTGTATCGCCTCAAGACTCTAGAGAAGATGTCGGTATCGAGAAGGACTTTATTCACAGGGTTCTGGTGTTGACTGCCAACCTCGATCGCGGGCGATCGCTTCGATCATCTGATCCATTGCTTCAGGTTCGTCGGCAAACATGCCAGTGATGGAATCATTCACGACTTCTGGCTTAGTCAAAAGCTTGAGCATTTCGACCAAGAGTTCTTGAACTGAGCAGTGTCGAGCTGCGGCAATGGCTTGCACGCGATCGAGTAGTTGGTCATCAACTTGCAGTTGAATAGTCGTCATTTGATCCTCCTGGGATGGCTAGTTTTTATTTAGAGTCTATGTAAAGGGATGACAAGTTTACTCCACTTCGTCTGTAATGCCTTCTAACAAACCAATGAACCCTTTTCCCCAGGCCGTCTCTTCGGCATAATGTTCACCCATTTTGAGAGAGCCTTTCTTGACTCCATTCCACAAGCGTTTGAGCTTCAGGAAATTTTGCCACCGTTTGGGTTGGGTCGTTTGGATAGTTGTAAATTCGGCATCAATGATGGTAGCCGCTTCCGTTTCACTTGCTTGGGGGTACTGCCGTTGTAAGTTTGCAATGGTTTGCTGCAAGTCTTCTAGGGCTTGCTGTGCTTCTGGATCGGTCGTATAGTTGTTTTCGTTGTAAGTTTCAATCTGCTCAATGATCTGAACTTTTTGAGCGTTTGGAAAGCTATATTTGGGCGCATCTGACATTTTTTGAACTCCTTGGGCGATCGCGTTTAGTTTATCGTGAATCAAATCTTCCGCATTCTGCGTTGTGGCTTCTGTGGTTTGAGCAGCTTGAAAGATTTCGTAGTTGTAGAATTGGCAGCGGGATTGGATGGAGGCGATCGCCTGCAATGCATTCCCTCCCACTGCTGCCGGAGAATAAATTAACTTCACTAACTTAGGAAGAAATTTACTGCTAACTTGATGCGACGTTTGCCCTAAGGATTCAGCTGCCCTCATAGCAATAACAATATCTAAGTCTTCTATCATTTCTAATAGTCTAGTACAAGCTCTTTCGCTACTAAATTGCCTCAAGCTCCTGGCAGCAGAGCTTCGGAGTAGGTAACCTAGGTTCTTTTCAATGGGATCTGAGGAGCCTGACAATGAAGCAGATGCTTCTAGAAATGCGTCTTCCATGCCTTCGTGCAAGAGGGCACTGGATTGTAGTGAACAGATATCTGTGAGCGTATCTATTGTTTGCCTTCGGCTAGATATATCTTGAGATTCATTAAAAGCTTGGATCAGAGTCGTAACTGTTTCTTTTGGTATTGCTAAATCTGTAGAAGCATTTGTCTTCATAGTCATTAAAGCTTGAGATGCATGTTTACGAACACCATGATCTGGATCGTTCAGGGCTTGAATTAATAGAGGAATCTGTTCTTTGCCTGATAATCTAGCGAGACTATTGATTGCATGTCCTCTCACATAGGGGCTTTCATCCTCTAGTAGTGCTTTGACTGATAGAGATATAGCTGCTTTTGGATCAAGATAACTTGTCAGGTGGTAAATAGCATTTCCCCTCCGATGATGTTCTTCAGACTTAAGGAACTCCCGCCACATATCAACTTCAGCTTTATGTGGTTCGGCTTGAGGTTGTGTCAAATTGTCCTGAGCCTTAGACAGTCTTCTTTTGATTTCACTCGCTGACCAACCAGCTTCAACTGCTAAATCTAAATCTAGTGCAAGCTCATAAACCTCTAGTAGAGCAGGAATAGCTTTTTCATTTCCTAGCTTGCCTAACAGTTTGGCAGCACTTCGACAAATGAAAAGATCAATATTATTCAAAGCTTTGAATAATATTGGTATAACAACGTCGTGAGTCATCTCTTCTTCCAAGAAATGACTAGCCATTGTACTGATATTACCGTCAGTGACTTGCATTGCTCTAAGTAGCTCTAAAATAGCCTCCTCAGAACTCAATCTTCCTAGCGCACAAATTACGGCAATTTCACGCACTTCCGTCTCTTCTTCTTGAAGCATAATTTTCTTCAATAGCGGAATCGCTTGTTCTATGCGTAACTCCCCAATTACCCGTATTGCACATTGGCGTACACGCGAATCCGAATCTTCGATCGCTATTTGAATCAGAGGCAGGGCATTCTCAGCTCCAATTTCCCTTGATGCCCAAATTGCTCTGCTACGAACATCCGGATCGGGATTTTTGAGTATTTTTAAGAAATAAGTGGATACCTCTAAAGATCTTGTTTCTCCGAGGAGCTTTATCCTTAGCCAATCTGGGATTTTTATTCCAATAATTATTTCTACCGATCGCTCCTGATACTCCCTCTTTACCTCCCCTGCTAACCTTGCCCCCAACATCAAATCTACCCCGATCGCCAACTCCACCACCCGTATCGCCAATCCCTCATCCGCCAGTCCCAACATCAGCGCGATCGGCTCTGTCCACTTGAGGTAATTTAGATAGTTCTGTTTCAGTTGCTCATCCGTCAGTGCTTCAGAATAGCGCGGATTCAGCTTGAGCAACAACGCCTCTGCTGCATAATATTCCTGAATAAGCTGATGATGAAACCCGATTTCTTGGTGAGACACCTCTTGCACTAGATGGTGCTTCATCAACTCGTTGATTCGAGATGGAGACTCAGTTCCAAACTTTTCAGTCAGGATTATCTCTGCCTGCTCCTCGAAGATAACCAAGCCCGGATTAAGAGGATCTGGAGAGTTCAGCATAGAGAACGCGAGATGCTCCAACCAGCTATCCCACTGTCTGCGCCGCTCCTCTGGCACAGGTGCATCTTCCCTGCATTCTTTAAAGGACTTAAAAAATTGTTGGAATGCCTCTCCCATCGTCTTTGCAACATCGCCTGTTTGCCGAAATGAGTCATAGAGCATCCACAAAACGAACGGGGTACGGCTCAACTCTCGGTTATCTCTGTCCAGCAGTTGCAGTACTTCTTGCTTCTTAGAAGGCATACATTTGTCTAGAAATCGCTGAATTTCTCCTTGTGGCGTAAGCGGCTGAATTTCTAGCCGTCGTTTGATGCCCAGCGTGTTGCCTGTCTCGCGCGTCGTGCAAATCAAGGGAATTTTAGCTTGATCGCATTTGTCCCGAAAAGCTTTGAGTTCCGTCAATGCTGTACCTGCTGGCATCTCGTTTAATCCATCCAACAGTAGGATTAGACGCTCCTTTTGGAACAGCAGCTTTTTGACCTCTGAAATTTCTAGCGACAACTTTGGCTCTAGGGCATCTTGGATTAGCGCTAGCATCCCCGATCGATCTTCAGAGCCATGCGCAGATTGCTTGTAGCGCTTTAGCTGAATCAGTACCGGAATCCGAGGGATAGGTTTTTCAAGCTCTTGCCTAGCAAAATCGACTAGAAGCCGTAGTAGCGTGGTTGACTTGCCAATACCAGGTGAACCAACTATCAAAACATGTTCTTTTTCGGCGTACTCGTTGACTCCCTGAAATAGCGGCAAGGAAATCTTCTCTTTGCGATCGGGATCTTCTTTGCAGATTTCTTCTGTTTGCGCTCTTTGCTCAAACGTAAAGGTGGCTTGCCGAGCGGCGATCGTCTCCGTCAACGCATCGATAGTCCACCACTTCTCGTAGTGATCACCAATCCAATTCAAATAAATAAACTCTGAGCTAGCAGTCATACTGGGGGACAGACTATACATTTTGAGCCTACCATAGCTCAAACTTCTGAGGCTTCTGAAAACACTTCAAAATTACTGCTGGCTTGACCAAGCATTAGCATCGAATCCTGACGGAGGTGGCTCTAGCGGTACTTCTCTAAAAATCTTTGCTAATTGGGCAGAAGTAAGCGATCGCACAAACATGGTAGGAAAAGTCTTTTGACTGATGCTACTCACGTACCCTGCACCTAGAAAAGTACGGTATTGCGAATCTTCTGCGACATAGGTTTTAAAGAAGGCTACCCCGATTGCTTTCAGGTACGAATAAGCAAGTTTAGGATTAGGTCCTATTAATTCATTCGGCAGTTCAATTTGGTTATTCTGAGATGCCGAAGTTGGTGCGTCAATTGTTGAAAAATGTGTTCCACCCTCTAGTAACATCAGATATTTATCAGGCGTTTGCAACCAGGTGAACGGGAGAATTTGTTCGAGTAACGCTGGCGCAACAGTATCGGCAGTGCCGCTAATGATCAGGACTGGGATTTTGATTTTGCTCAAATCAGTTTTGCCTAACAGACTGCTACCGATCGGATTAATAGCGATGACGGCTTTAACGCGATCGTCTCGAAAGGTCGGTTCAGTTTGGGGTAGTTGGAGGGCGCGGCATTGCAGCAATAGAGAGAGGTTAAGCGTGTCAGTATTTTGGCAATCTTGAGCAAGCTGTTTTTGATTAATTTCGGCACCCGCTAATGCCAACGCGGTGTAGCCACCAAGAGATTGACCAATGACTCCCACTTGCTTTAAGTCAATGCGTCCGGCGAAGCGGGGGTCGGTTTGGGAGAGGGTTTCTAATTGGTCTAATAAGTAGCGGATATCAAGAGGGCGATCGACAAACTCTGTGGGCGCAGTCACTTCATTAGCTCCCCCTGAGATTAATGCTTGGATTTGCTGGGCGCTGCTGCCCGGATGTTCGGGTACGGCGACAGCAAACCCATAGGAAGCAAGCTGTTGGGCGAGGTAGGCATAGGTGCTGCGGTCTGAGCCTAACCCGTGGGAAATGACAATGAGGGGAGCCTTACCTGCTGGGGTCGGCTGATTTGGATTTAAAGAAGGCGGGACGGGCAGGTAGATATCGGCGAGGAAAGAGCGGTTTCGGGAAGCGCGTTCGGGGTCGTTAAGAACGAGGGTGCGTTTTTGCCAGGTGTAAGACCCAGGCGATCGCAAGTCGGGCAAATTGGGCAACGGCACCCACGGTTGGGCACTAGCCTCTAAAACGGACTGCTGATCAATGAGGGCGATCGCGCTTTGAGTTTGCCGCACTAGGGCGTCTAAGTCTCCTAAAATTTGGATAGTTCGCTCTAGATCTAGCCGAATATTAGACAACGGAAATTGCTTTAAAACGTTGAGCGGCGTTAGTCCTGCGGGGTCTGCCGCTGCCTGAATCATGGCGGCACGAGTGGCATAAAAGCCAGATAGGTGAGAATCGGTACGAATCACTTCGCCTAATCTTCTGAGTAGTGCTTCGCCTTGTTCGGTATAAAGAAACTGCGCCACTGCAACATGGCTGAGGTTGGCTTTGGTGCGCAAAATGCGGCGTAAATTGTCGAGCTGTTCTGGCTCTAAATATTGAACATAGTCCTTAAAGTCTCCTTCAATAGAGCCGTCATTTGCATAGGCTGACAGGGAATCAATGGAAACTGAGCGTTCTAAAACACCATAAGAAATAGTCAGGCGATCGGCTCCTAGAGCTGAGCCTACAGACAAGAGCAATGACGCAACCGTTGGCAAGAGCCAGAAACCAAACGGAACTCGCATATTAATTAAAAAATAGGACTATTCGTTGATACTAAATGAATACTAGCAATCGACGGTTAATTCAACATCGACTTACCCGATAATCATCCAAGCTAATGAGCCAAAAGTCATCACCCAAAAGAGGCGATTAGTTCTAAAAGTTCAGCTTCGGTGAGTTGAGTAATTCCCAATTCCTCAGCCTTAGTGAGTTTAGAACCCGCGTCTTCTCCCACGACAACATAGCTGGTTTTAGCACTGACTGATCCCGTAATTTTTCCACCAGCGTTTTGAATTAGGGCTTTTGCTTCATCGCGTTTGAGGGTAGGCAAGGTGCCAGTAACGACGAAGGTTTTGCCTGCCAAGGAGAGGTTTGCCATTGTGGTGGCTTTAGCATCACCGACTAATTGCACTCCGGCGTAGCGCAATCGATCGATTAAAGTTTGGTTGGCGGGTATGCGGAACCATTGGTGAACCGATTGGGCGATTTCTGTGCCAATGCCGTAGAGCGTGGCGATCGCTTCTACGCTGGCTCCGGCGAGGGCTTCGACCGTGGAAAAATTCTCGGTCAGGATTTGGGCATTGACGCTGCCCACATGGCGAATGCCCAGCCCGTAAAGCACCCGTGACCAAGGTTTGGATTTCGATTGAGCGATCGCCTTAACTAAATTCTGTGCCGATTTTTTGCCCATCCGATCGACTGTCAAAAGCTGCATCTCGGTTAAATCATACAAATCTGCTACCGTCCGAATCATTTGGCGATCGACCAGTTGCAACACCCACTTTTCTCCTAACCCCTTGATATCCATCGCATCTCGCCCCGCCCAATGCACCAACGCAGCCCGCAAAATTGCCGGACAGGAGATGTTAATACAGCGCAGTACCGCCTCACCTTCAAGGCGAAACAGCGCTTCGCTGCACACAGGGCAATGGATCGGCATTTGAAACGGAGTCGTGTCTGCCGGACGTAGCTCCAGCAGCACTCGCAGCACCTCTGGGATAATTTCTCCGGCTTTACGGACAATCACCGTATCGCCCACTCGAATATCTAGCTCGGCAATGCGATCGCCATTATGCAAGGTTGCCCGCGCTACGGTTGTGCCAGCCAGCAAAACGGGGCGCAATTCTGCCAACGGCGTCACGGCACCCGTGCGCCCCACATTGACGCTAATATTTTCTACCACTGTCGGCGCTTCCTCTGCCGGATACTTGAAGGCGATCGCCCAGCGAGGAAACTTTTGGGTAAAGCCGAGTTTTGCTTGCAGCGATAAAGAGTTGAGCTTAACCACCACTCCGTCGGTCATGTAGGGTAGATTAAGCCGATCCCGTGACCAGCGATCGCAGTACTCCACCACCTCGGGCAGCGAAGCACAGATCTGGCGGTTAGGATTCACCCGAAATCCCGCCTGCCGCATCCATTCCAGTGCATCCCACTGAGAAGAGAAGCTAGGAGAATCGCCATTAGGAAGATGCAGCGTGTAGGGAAAGAAATCGAGCTGACGTTGCGCCACCTTACGCGCATCAAGCTGGCGTAGGGTTCCAGCCGCCGCATTGCGAGGATTGGCAAATAGAGCATCCCCTACTTTTTCACGCTCCTGATTAATTTTTTGAAAAACATCTAGGGGCAAAAATGCCTCGCCGCGCACTTCTACAATCGGCGGCGGCTTTTTTAAATTTAGGCGCAGAGGAATGGAACGAATGGTTCGGATGTTTTGGGTAATTTCTTCCCCACTGACCCCATCGCCCCGCGTCGCGCCGCGCACCAGCAAACCGTTTTCGTAAGTCAAGGCTAAAGCGTTGCCATCAATCTTCAGTTCACAGATATACTCTGCCTCACCCTTTGCTGCCTCATCCTTTGGAGCTACCCGTTTCCAGCGTTCTTGCCACTGCGCCAACTCTTCAGCCCCGAAGGCGTTCTCTAGGCTATATAGCGGAATGTTGTGCCTGACGGAGTTGAACTGAGTCGCAGGTCTTTCACCGACGCGCTGGGTGGGGCTGTCGGGCGTAATCAGTTGGGGATACTGTGCCTCCAGGTCTTGAAGTTCTCGGTAGAGGCGATCGTAGACGTCGTCCTCCATCACGGGAGCATCTAAGACGTAGTATTCATAGCTAGCTTTTAACAAAAGCTTGCGGAGTTCCTCGATTTGGGGCTGTACTGTAGACTGATCCATAGGGGCATAAGGATTTTGAACACAATCAAGGGTAGTTTACCGCAGCTAATCTGGAGCAGATTGCTCGAATAGGTCAAATGTACCATCAATGCCAGAGTGAGCGGCGATCGCCCAAAAGAAACTTTAAAGCTGAGTTCTCTATGCCGTTCATCTACTCTCGCACCATTCATTTTCAAGATACGGATGCCGCCGGAGTCGTCTACTTCGCCAACATTCTGGCAATGTGCCACGAAGCCTACGAAGCTTCTTTAGCCACTACAGGCATTAATCTCAGAGAGTTTTTTACTCACTCCACCTTTGCCCTGCCTATTGTTCATGCCAGAGTAGATTTTCTCTGCCCCATGTACTGTGGGCTACAGTATGAAATTCAGGTAGAGCCAGTTTGCCTGAATCCTAGAAAATTTGAAATTGCGTATCGCATCCTCCGATTAAAAGCCCCTGAAAATCTTGTTAGCCAAGCAACAACTGTTCACGTCTGCATTGATCCAGTAACCCGCACTCGAATCGATTTGCCTGCTGAAATTATGCAGTGGTTGCAAGTTTTATAAAAATATCCGGAGGAGCATTAGACTTCTGTGGATGAGAACTTCTATGGATCAACCTCTTTGCAGAAACTATCGAACCGTGACATTTCTATTCATGGGTATAAGCATGAGTGTGATGGAGCGATCGCCCCTATCTTGAAGGATCACGGGAGTTTTGAGAGCTATTAATTTACAGAATTAGCCTTCAGCGCACCCAAAAATTCTTCCAGAATTTATAACATGCCCTCAGAACCTGACTTAAGATTCAGTATCCTGATTACCGCAACTCTGTCTCCGCATTAACAAAAAAAGTTGATCTCCCTGTAAAGTAACGGATCAACGACAGATCGACGATGACGAATCTTTGTAATCTACTCTTCATCCGGAGGCATCCCCATGAGTCCAGAAACCCTAGTCCCAACTCCTGTTGCATCTACCATGCTTGCTCAAGCTTCTACTGCTTTTGAACCTGCCGCTTTTGAACCTGCTGATTTTGATCAGTACGTCATGTCTACTTACGGTCGGTTTCCGCTGGCGTTAGATCAAGGAGCGGGCTGTCGCGTTTGGGACACAAACGGGCGAGAGTACCTAGATTTTGTCGCAGGCATTGCGACCTGTACGTTGGGTCATGCCCATCCTGTCATGGTTGAAGCCGTTAGCCAGCAGATCAAAAAACTCCACCATGTTTCTAACCTTTACTATGTTCCTGAGCAAGGAGAGCTGGCAAAGTGGCTGGTTCAGCATTCCTGCGCCGATCGCGCTTTTTTCTGCAACTCTGGGGCAGAGGCAAATGAAGGGGCGATTAAACTAGCACGGAAATATGCTCACACCGTTATGGGCATCGAAAGCCCAGTCATTATTACTGCCCACGCTAGTTTCCACGGACGCACGTTGGCAACAGTGACCGCAACCGGGCAGCCCAAGTATCAAAAGAACTTTAGCCCGCTGGTGCCTGGGTTTTACTACGTTCCTTATAACGACATTACAGCCATTGAAGAAGCAGTAGCCCTACTCGACAGCACCGATCGCCAAGTCGCAGCCATCATGTTAGAAGCACTGCAAGGAGAAGGAGGCGTTCGTCCTGGCGATCGGGCTTACTTCCAGCGAGTTCGGCAGATCTGCGACGAAAAAGGCATTCTGCTGATTCTTGACGAGGTGCAGGTGGGCATGGGGCGCACCGGACATTACTGGGGCTACGAGAATTTGGGCATTGAACCCGATATTTTCACCTCGGCAAAGGGTCTAGGCGGCGGTATTCCCATTGGCGCAACGCTCAGCAAATCTTTCTGTGATGTGTTTCAACCCGGTGATCATGCCAGCACTTATGGCGGTAATCCGTTCGTTTGTGGAGTGGCGCTACGGGTTTGTCAGACAGTGGAACGCGAAAACCTTTTAGCCAATGTCCAGGCGCGGGGCGAGCAGCTCCGAGAGGGGTTGAGAGCGATCGCCACCCAGTATCCCACCCTCGTTGCTGAGGTGCGCGGCTGGGGTTTAATCAACGGCTTGGTGCTGCATCCTGATGTCGAGCTGACTTCAATAGATTTGGTTAAAGAAGCAATGGATAAAGGCTTGTTGCTGGTTCCTGCGGGGCCTAAAGTGGTTCGCTTTGTGCCACCGCTAATTGTGAGCGCGGCTGAAGTGGATCAAGCGCTAAAGGTTGTCGCTCAAGCTATGGCTAGCCTCTCTTAGCTCGACTTTATCCATTTTAAATTGGAGTCATTCTCTGCGGTGGCTGGATTGCAGACAGGCTCTCAAAAGTTTTCAGATGTCCTGCGTTTATGCCGATATCAAGAAAAGTCTGGAGAAAATCTGACAGTCCATAACCGTTGCCCATTCAAGAGTTCGAGAAATGGATAAAGTCGAGCTTAGAGGATGTCTGAAAAGTATCGCCCATCATCTGTAGGGGCGTGGCATTCGGTCTAAAAGTTCTCGGACACACCGAAAAATCGTCGTCCGAATGCCTCGCCCTTACTCTCGGATGTCACATCTACGACTTTTCAGATATCCTTTTAGCTCGACTTTATTACTAATTTTAATGAGCGCGTGATTAATCTAGTTCACGGCATTGGGAAACCGATTTTTTACTTATTAGGATGGAAATTGTTAAGTTTATTTTTTGCACCTAATTAAATGAACGACGATTATTCTCCACTCGAGCCGGCTCAAGAAATTCAAGCCCTTAAAGCAGATCTGCAACGATCGCGCTTGGCTTACCAAATGGCAGTGGAAATGGCGCAGTTCAAAGCCGGATTCCTCGCCCGTGCTTCCCACGAACTGCGATCGCCCATCAACAGTGTCATCAGTCTTCACCAACTCATCCTTGCCGACCTAGCAGATAATCCCGCCGAAGAACGCGATTTCATTGCCCAATCCTACGGTGCCGCCGAAAAAATGTTGGGCGTATTAGATCAACTCATCCACATCTCTAAAACAGCGCATGGTAGTGAACAAATCCAGCTTCAGCCCTTGCCCTTGCAGAGCATTTTGGCAGAAGTGAAAAATCTAACGCACCTGCAAGCTGAAAACCGCAATCTGCGTTTAGCGATCGCCATGCCCGACCCTGAGATTTACGTACTTGCTGATCCCAAGTGGTTTCAGCAAGTGTTGATGAGCTTGATCGATCTGCCCATTAGCCTCATGCAAGAAGGAACTATTCGAGTCACGACTGAGGCGATATTATCTTCTCAAGAAATCCGCATCTACATCGAAGACGATCGCCCCCTAAGCTTTTGGAGTGAGCCGATTAACTTACTGCAATTGCTGCAAGCTAATACTAAAGGTGATCCCCTAGAATTTACCCCCTTGCCTTCTCCTGGATTATCCTTACTCATGAACCAAACGCTCATGGAATTGATGGGAGGCAGGTTGGAAGTTTTGGCGGTGCCTTCAGCAGAGTCAGAAGTAACGAGGATTCAATGCTCGATTCCGTGGGTAGCGATCGAAGATTAGGAGATAAAGTTTTGTAGCGCAGGAGAGCAACGAATGACCGTTGTTCTTCCCGACGATCGCACCATCCGTCGTCCAATGTTTCTGGGTGCGGCGGTTGTGCTGCTAGTTGTACCATCAGTGGTGCTGGCGATCATAATGGTCGTATCACCCAACTGCTGCTCTACCCTTGCCAAAAGTTGGGCTTCGGGTCTGCCCTGTCCATAAATCCGCGATAGTCGTCCCGTGTCTGCCAAGACTTGGCGCACCTCATCGTTAGCAATCTCTGCCAAGGTTCTGCCGCTGCGCAAAGCAATGCTACAGGCAATTCCAACGCCCTGCCCCACCGCCACATTAAACTCGACAATTCTGCCAGCCGAACAGGCAAAGCCCGTAAACCCAGAGGCAGGACTAACGATCGCCAAGTTAGGAACAGAGCGGGCGATCGCATGACGAATGCCCACATTAAACAATGGCTCCCGAAACCGCAGGCTAGTAATACCCTGCTGATTTGCCACTCGCTCAATTCCAGCAATGCCACCCCGCACATCAAACGCATAACCAAACGTGCCCAATGCCTCAGACTCCGGCACACCACCCGCCAGCATTTGCGCCCCGCTCAGCGGCTCTACCACATCTGCCACATTGCCCGCATGACGGATATATAGCTCAGATGCAGGCGTTACCGACGCTGCCCCCAAACTCTTAAACCACTGCTGCACAAATCTCATTTCTTTCAGCATTAACGCCGTGGGTTGCGCCGAAGCTCTTGCCAAAGCTTCTGCCTGCGATGCATTCACGTCAAACAGCAGCGCATTCCAAGAAAGCCGATTGCCTGGAAGTATCGCAATATTCGCGTTATCCAAAATTGCCCCACTGTGAGACAACGAGAGTTTAGTTCCTCTAAAAGCGTGGTAAGCCAACGACAGCGCTTTACTGCGCACATCTACATAATCACTACCTGCCCATAGCCCTTTGAGGTTGCCCTGGCTATCTCTCAAATCTTGGCGAATTTGTTGTGCCAACGCTGGATCATTCCCGGTCGCACTCCTCAGCCAACCTTGCGCTTCCTGATCCGCCGGATTGCCAAAGCGTTGAAGATAGATAGATTCGATCGCCTGTAATCGGGAAACGCTCAAACCCTGAGTTTCAAAGGTTAACGTAACCGATAATTCTGAATCAGGCAAGCCAAATGTTTCAAACCCTCTGAGCTTCCGAACGCCAGCAAACTGGGCTAACTCAGCGTTCACCGTAGCATCAATAAACTGTTTCGCCAGGTATGTTTCACCTTTGGTCAAATTAATTCCTGCTAGTCTGTCGCCCTCCTTCACCACCGATGCAATTTCTACGCCGCCCAAAGTATCGACGTTGGCTTCCGACAGCATTTGCCGCAGAACGACATCTGCTTTACGGGGATCAAGGGCAATTTGATCGACATCTGCCCGTCGCAAAAATTCTTTGTAGAGTGAGGGCGCATCGCCAAAAGAGCCTAGCCCAAAAGATTGACGAATATTAAAAGGAACGTGGCTGCGATCGAGGTACGACAAACGACCCCGCACCAAATGCCCCCCAATCCCCATTTGCCCATTCCCTTTAAAAATTAATAGACCACGAGGATAGGAACCTGTTTGCCGACGGTGTTCTCTGGCGGCAGAAACCAATGCCAAAATGCCGGGAACTTCGTCGCCAAATCCAATGAAGTCGTAGAGTCGGGGGGCAGGCATGGGGGAATTCTCCTAGGTGTGCTTGATGGACTTTTAAGTCACTACACCAGATAATCTCAGGCTATCCGGAAAGTGGCGATGACCCCGGAGGGTACTTTCCCCGATCGCCTTTACCCCACTACGAATCAAGCCACATCACGAATCAAGAAGGATTAAACGCAGTTTGGACTTTTTAAGTCACAATAGTTAACGTCTATAGTTAATACTAGCCGACGCTCGTTTTCCCATCTCCCTATTTCCCATGTCTCTCCCCGTAGTCGCAATTATTGGTCGCCCAAACGTTGGCAAATCAACCATCGTCAACCGTTTAGCTGGAGTGACTGACTCCATCGTTCACGACGAACCGGGAGTGACACGCGATCGCACTTACCGCGAAGCCTTTTGGCGCGATCGTGATTTTTTAGTGGTCGATACAGGCGGGTTAGTCTTTGACGACGACACAGAATTTTTGCCCCTGATTCGGGAGCAAGCAATGCTGGCATTGGCAGAGGCAAACGCCGCCATCATGGTTGTAGATGGCAGAGTTGGGCCAACCGGAGCCGATGAAACGATCGCTAGCTGGCTACGGCAACAGTCTGTCCCTGTCTTGCTAGCAGTTAATAAGTGTGAATCGCCTGACCAGGGCATTATGCAAGCCGCCGAATTTTGGGGATTGGGGATTGGCGAACCTTTCCCGGTATCGGGAATTCACGGTAATGGCACAGGCGAATTGCTCGATCAACTGGTGGGCTTTTTGCCCGAAACCGACATTTTAGAAGAGTCAGATGAAATTAAAGTGGCGATCGTCGGTCGTCCTAACGTGGGTAAATCCAGCCTGTTGAATGCCTTTGTCGGCGAAAATCGCGCTATTGTTAGTCCCATTTCTGGCACCACCCGCGACACCATCGACATGGTAGTAGAGCTGGAAGGACAAAAATTCCGCATTGTCGATACCGCTGGCATTCGCAAGAAAAAGCAGGTCGAGTATGGCCCTGAGTTCTTTGGAATTAACCGAGCATTTAAAGCCATTCGGCGATCGAGCGTTGTCTTACTCGTGATCGATGCCTTAGATGGCGTCACCGAACAAGATCAGAAGCTGGCGGGACGCATTGAGGACGATGGTCGGGGCTGCATCATCGTGGTCAATAAATGGGATGCCATTGAAAAAGACTCCCACACAATTTATGAGTACGACAAAATTATTAAAGATCGGCTGCACTTTACTGAGTGGGCAGAGTCAATCTACGTCAGCGCCGAAACAGGGCAACGGGTCGAAAAAATTCTCGAACTGGTCAAAACTGCCGCTGAACAACACAAACGCCGCGTCAGCACTTCGGTGATCAACGAGGCGCTGGAAGACGCAATGAAATGGCACAATCCTCCGACAACGCGACAAGGACGGCAGGGCAAGATTTACTACGCCACCCAAGTATCTAGCCAACCACCCTGCATCGCCTTGTTTGTCAATGATCCCAAGTTGTTCAATGACAACTATCGGCGCTATATTGAACGCCAGTTTCGGCAGAACCTTGGCTTTACGGGAACGCCGCTTAAATTGCTCTGGCGCGGCAAAAAAGTTCGGGATGCTGAGCTAGCCAGTAACCCTAATCGGGCGACCAAGGCTTAGGGTTGAGGCATGGATTTACTGCGATCGCTCCCCATCGGGCTATATCTGGAGCAACCCATCACTTGGCTCCACCGCATTGATTCTCGTGTCAAGTTGGGCTGGTTACTCAGTTTTCTGCTAACCCCGATCGCCGCCACTCCTGAATGGCGAGCAGCGATCGTCGTGGGTCTAATCTTGCTGACCTTTGCCAGTGGGTTACCCTTCCGCGCTTGGCGAAAACAGCTTGGGTTAATTTTGGGCTTTGCGCTATTGCTCTTTAGCATCACTCTCTTTGCCCCTGATGGCGTCAATGTGACGACGCAACCTCGTTTACCCGCCAACGAACTTGCCATCGATCAAGCGGCAGTAAACTCCCCCGCAGCCCAACCGATCGTCTCCCTACCTCAACCGACTCAGTATCAATATGTATTGTTGGAAAAAGGCAGCATCCGTATCACTCGGCGATCGGTCGAACTTGCCGTCCGAGTCAGTACGCTGATGTTCACCCTGATCTACAGCACCAACCTTTATCTTCTGACTACCGCTCCTGAGGAAATCACGGCAGGGCTTGACTACTTTATGCATCCGTTGCGCCGCTTTCTGCCCGTCACCGAGATTATATTGACCCTAACGCTTGCCCTTCGCTTCATTCCCTTGGTGCTTGAAGAAGTGCAGAATTTGGTGCGCTCAGTTCGGACTCGCGCTATTAACTGGAAGAAGCTAGGCTTTCGAGGTGCCACCCAAGTGTGGAGCGCGATCGCCGAACGTCTGCTCGACAACCTCCTCCTCAGAGCCGAACAAATCGCCAGTGCGATGCAAGTGCGAGGCTTCACAAGCCCTAACCAGCATCAGGTTAAGTGGCATCAATTCCGCATGGGGCGACGCGACGGGTTAGCGCTGATGGGAATAGGCGTATTTTGGGGAATTCGTTTTTTGTGGGGTGGCTAATTCATTTCTTGAGATTTATCCTTTAATTCCAATCCTGCCAATCTTCGTTAAAGATTGATGTTTCGGGGAAAGCGGTGGGGTTGCCGGCGCTATTAAGGCGCTGTTGGAATTGCTCAATCAAAGGTTCTTTACGAGGTAGGTCATCGACCCATTCGTAGGGAGCAGTGTGGGTATCGAGGGCAAAATCTACGAGGGTTCCGGCGGCGGCTCCGGTTGACCATTCAAAAGAGTGAACGCGGTATGCGGCAGCGGCAATTTGACTGGTGGCAATACTTTTGCCGGCAACAATTAAGTTATTGATGCGTTGGGGAATCATGGCGCGAAGGGGCACCTGAAAGGGGTAGGTCATGCCTTGCCCTTGGCGAACACCTGGATGTTCGATATTGCCAGGAGCTTCGGGGGGGGAGGACTGCATACAAGGGTGGAAGTCGATGGGGTAGTGACCGATGCCGACTGAGTCGGGATAGATGCGAGAGCGGGTACGCAGGCGGACGGGGTCAGGAGTTTCGTTGCTTCTGATGCGTTGGATGGCTTCCAATCCACTTAACCCAATGCCAAGCGCACGGTAAGTGCGATCGGGCAACCCATAGCGATAGTAGTCATCAGTGAAGTTGTTGCGTGTAACATCGACTTCTGAGATAGTGAAGCCACTTTCGTATCCAGGGCTAGGACGACCGATCAGCCGCCGCACCTCACGCATATAGGGATATTTGGATAAACCATGCATTGTGCCCATGGGTGAGTCTAGTCCGGTGCTAAGCCGATGATTCGGACTTGGCTTTTTGACTCCTGCGCCTAGCTGAGAGTCGGTGGTGCCCGCCACTAACCAGTAGTAGTAGCCCAAGGATGATTCTTCTGCACGGCGCAGGCTTTCGACTCTTAAACCGCCCAGCCATTGACCAGGGGCAAGTTGACCTGTTTTCTGAAGCTGATCGTGGGTAAGGATGAGGTTATCGGTTTCAGTACCGGGGCGGTAGTCGTTGCCCCAAGTCCAGTTTTGCATGGAGATATCGCCGGGTTGGGGGGCGATGAATCCGATGTTGCCGAATTTGGTGTTGATAGTTGTTTGACCTTCAGGTCGCCAGATGCGGCGATAGGTGAATAGCAAATCGACGTTAGCGAAGATGGGTTTTTCGTAGCTATAGTAAGGTTCGTATTGGGAGTAGAAATTGGGCTGGGCTTGCGGCTGGGGTTCTGCCGTTTGCTCCATAGCGAAGGTGTAGGTGTAGCCCTGAGTACAGTAGGGCATAGCGGTTTCGCTGGCTGCGGAAGGCTCGAGGTAGGAGCGGGGATCAATGCCGACGCGGTATGGAACGTCGGCGAGGGCAAGGAGTTCGCCAGTTTCAGTCGCATCGACAACGTACCAACGGGACGCGACTGATCTGTTCAGGGCGGCTCTGTTTGGGATGGCTCTGTTTGGGGCGGCTTGTTTGGGGCGGAACCGAATGATCTGTTTGGTGAAGCGGGCGGAATCTTCAGATTGGTAAGCGTCTTCAATAGTCTGAGAAAGGGGTTCGGTGTTGAGAGGGGAGGCACCAGGGGCGGGTTGGTGCTGAATGGCGATCGCCTCCTCAATTTGTTCTTTTGTTTTAGTTAGCTCTTTAATTACCGTTGAAGGGTACCAATGCAAGGTGCCTTTTCCCTTTTTGGCAGCATCTTGAAGCATTTCTAACAGAATGGTGTGCCCATCTTTAGGAAGGAAACAGAAGAGGCTGACCCAACAATCGCCAGGGTCGAGTCTGTTGTAAAACTTTTGAATGCGATCGCTAAATTCTAAATATCCCCTAGGAAAGAATCGCCTTTGTCGCTGGGTGGTGCGTTCATCCAGTGCAGAGGTGCCCTGAGAGGAAATTTGTCCGCCGACCCAATCTGTAACCTCAGTCATACAGACTGTTCTGCCAGCTAGTAGACTTTCGTAGGCGGTCGCGGTTCCAGCTAATCCTCCACCTGCTACGAGGACTTCACACTCTACGGTTTGATCAATTTTAGGCGAGGCGGCGAGGGCTGAGGCGGCGAGGGCTGAGGCGCCACCGATCAACAGCGGAGAGATAATTAGACTAGCCAAGAGGGAGCGTGTCAGCATAGGTTACTCGGGGGTCATTCTCGGATTTCGTTGAGGTAGAAGAAGGCTTCTACCTCGTTAGCAGTGGGTTGGGGAGCGATCGCGCCTGCATTTGTCGTTACAATTGCGCCAACGGCATTGGCATAGTTGACGACTTGACGGGCGATCGTAGGGTGACGCAGGGCGAGCACACCGTGATGGCACAACTGGGCTACGAAGCCGGCAACAAAACCATCCCCGGCTCCAGTGGTATCTTCTACCTCAACGGCAAAACCCGGCAAGATGCCTTCGTTTTCGCTGAGGCAATAGGTGCAACCGCTGGCTCCGTGGGTAATCAGGACGCCTTCGATATCGCGCAGGCGAGCGATCGCCCTGGGATCGGTGGTGCCAAACAGCCATTTTGCTTCTTCAACAGAGAGCTTGAGGAAATCGACCTGCTGCAAAACTTCTTGAATGATAGGCTTAGCGGCATCTGGGTCAGCCCAAAACATTGGTCGCCAGTTAACATCCATCAGAACTTTGAGGTCGTGGCGATCGGCAAGGTCTAATGACTGTTTAATGGCTTGGCAAGTTTCTGGGTAGGCGAATCCCAGGGAGCCAATGACTAGGAACTCAGCCGAGTCGAACAACTCGACGGGGAGGAACTGGGCTTGGAGGTGGGTATCGGCAAAATTGGGATCGCCGCTAAACCCTGCGAATTGGCGATCGCCCGTTTCTGTTCGTAAAACCTGAACTTGGCGCGTAGTGGCTTTGAGATAGCGTTGAATGCCAGCAGTATTGATGGAGAGCGATCGTAATTGCTCGACCAATTTTTCACCCCAATCATCACCCCCGATACAGCCAATAAATGCAGTGGGCACACCCAGCTTGGCTAACCCACAGGCAACATTAGCGGGTGCGCCGCCCGCATATTTTGTCCAAGAAGTGACCGCATCGACTGAATCTGTGGGTTGATCTGCCAAACAATCCCAGAGGATTTCGCCAATACAAATGACACGGGGATTGTGGATCATGGTTAGTTCTGGGTTAGCGGGCGATCCTGAGGGGAATGCCTTCTAGGTTAGTCCATCGTTTGCAACTGGGCGACGATGCGATCGCTAAACTCTGGATCAACATTAGCCAAGGTCAGGAGCTGTAGATATTCTTGAAAGGTTAAGCCTTCAGTTTCAATCAGGCTCATGGCTCCGGTTTCAATTTCCTGCTTAATCCGTAACGAATCGGATTCAGTTTCGGCTCCTTGAAGTTCGCCTTCTCGTCGGTCTATGAGCGCCACAACTTGTAAATAGGCTTGCACAAATTGGCTAATTTTTTCAGATGAGATGGCGTTAGCATTAACCCCTGAAGGGGCAGACTGCTCGATGATGGCAGTAGGTGGTTCAAGAGAATCTGCCCAGGCTGGGCTGAGCCACAGGAAAAAAAATGGGATCAGAATAACCAGAAGTAATGTTTTAAGACTTTTCAGGATTTGCTTCATGGGAAGTGCCCAGAAATTCAACTAAAGGGCGAAATTGAGGGATGAGGTCAGCCCGACTGACGACGAGGGTAGGGTAGGGGCGATCGCCATAATCTTGCCCGACCTGGAGCGGAAAAATTGGCTCTGACTGAAGCGGCACCCAGGCACCGCCAGCCGCCTGAACGATCGCCCAAACTGCGGCAATATCCCAAATTTTGGGTGTGGCTTCAACGCCGCCCAACGTAATTCCGGCGGCAACGGTCAATAGATTGTAGCTTGCTACACCCAGCATCCGAATTTTGCAGGGAAATGGATGTTGCAAAACTTGGGTGCTGCGGGCGCAGATGTTGAAGAGTTGGTTGCCCGATGGCTGATCGGGGCGGGTCTGAATGGGGCGGTTGTTGAGAAAAGCACCGTCGGTTCCTGCTAACCCCGAATTGCCTAACCAGAAGCCGTGGAAAGATTGGTCGATCGGCGGGATGTGGACGTAGCCAAAGACGGGGGTGCCTTGGTAGAGCAGCCCTAAGGAAATGCCCCAGAGCGGTATGCCTCGGGTGAAGTTGGTGGTGCCGTCGATGGGGTCGATAATCCAGCACCAGTCTTGTGCCGGGAACTGGTGTTCGGCTTCTTCGCTGAGGACTCCATGAGTGGGGAAGGCTTGGGCGATCGCCCCCCTTAATTCTGCATCTGCCCATTGGTCAGAGCGCGTGACAAGGCTACCATCTGATTTTTCAACGGCAGACACTTGCCCATACTCTTGCATGAGCTGTCTGCCGATGGGCAGGACTGTGGTTTCACAGAAGTTGAGGATGGCGATCCAGAAGTCGGTCATTTTGACGGGTCTGTCCAAAATTTGTGTCAATTCGGGATTAGGCTTCGTTGCTAACCCGCCCAGAACTGAAGTTCTGGGCGGGTTATGCGACAGACCAGCATAACAAAATTTACAGTCTCTATTTTTACAGGTACTATTTTATAAATCCTGTTCGAGGACTTTGGCGATCGCCGCCTTCGCCTCGGTCTGGAACTCTCGGACATCGACGCGGCTGAGCAATCTTACTGCCAGCATCATCCCAAAAATGGGCATCACAAACACTAATCCATAAGCCAGAATTGGGGTACTCAAAAGTCTCCGCCCCAGGTCTAGCAGCGCCCCCCCCGTGATGGTCGCCGCTGCCCGCGCCCAAGCTTGCGATAAACCCCACGCGCCGATAAACGTTCCGGCAGTTTCAGCAGCGGTTAAATCTAACATCAAGATCAGTGCCCCAGTCGTAGTCACTCCAGAGGCAAAACCCAAGACTACTACCGCCCCTCTGAGCGTTGCCGGATTGCGGCTCAAACCTGCCAAAATAATTAAAACAAATGACCCTGCTACTAGAAAACAGCCTAGTTTTGTCGTATTTTTTTTGCCTAAACGAGGCACAATTAAGAACCCTGTGAGGCTTAAGCCGATTAGCGTACCGCTACCCCAGAAAGCATTAAGCTTGGTAGTTTCAGCAATCGTCATGCCAAAAATTTCACCGCCATACGGCTCTAAGATTGGCTCTTGGAAGAATAAGCAAATAGTCATAACTAGCAAGAAAACAAAGAATAACCCTGTTTGACGGCTAGCGGTCAATACTTTGAGGGCGCGACCCAATGTAATTTGATCTTCCCGATCGACTAAAGCAGACCGAGTTTTATATCGAGAATATTTCTTTTCAATCCCAAAAGTGGCAATTAGGGTTAAACCGAAAACCACGGCGGGGATAATGATAAAGAGCCGATTAATAGATGCCCGAACGACTTCTAAAGGCGTGTCTAAATCGAGCGGTTTTAACAACTCTCCGGTAATGATGGCACCGACAACAATGCCGATCGTCAGCATTGACCAAACAATGCTGACCAGCTTGGGGCGATTATCTTCTTCGGAAATATCGACTAGCAGGGCTGCGAACGGTGTAGAGCTAGAACTGAGCGCAATGCCGTACAGCGCAAACATAAATGCTAAAAATCCAACCCAGCCGTAGGTTGGAGTTGTCCAACCGTAGGTTTCAATGCTGTTGCCTAACTGCCAAACGACTTGGACTGCTAGGAAGGAGGCGATCGTAAATAAGGCTGAGCCAATCCAGATGTAGCCCGTGCGGTGATAGCCCAAAATAGGTTTGGCATCTGACATTTGCCCAAACCAAACTCTGGCAGGCGCAACGATTTGATGCATGGCGATCGCCCCGGCAACAATCGTTGCTGGAATTGCCAGTTCTTTAATCATGACTCGATTAAGCACACCCAAGGTCAAGAGTGACATAACGCCCAATCCCGCTTGGAATAACCCCAAGCGGAACATGGTCATGAGCTTGAGATTAGGAAGGGCTGCGGGGATGGATGGAGCAGAGTTAGAAAAGTGATCAGTAGCCATAGCGATTTTGAAGAGCGAAAATCTTTCTCTTACGATATCGCTTATTCGCTATCTCTCGAAGCGCCGCCCTCTCTCTTGCCGCCTAATTCCTGCGATCGCTCACAAGCTGCCCGGACTGCCCCAATTAACGCTGACCGAAAACCCACGCTTTCTAAATGAGAGATGCCGGCGATCGTCGTGCCGCCTGGGCTGGTCACCCGATCTTTTAACTCTGCGGGATGGATGCCCGTGGTCTGCAACAATTCTGCCGTGCCGAGGACGGTCTGGATCGCCAGCTGGGTGGCGGTAGCTCGGGGTAAGCCGACAGCAACGCCGCCGTCAATGAGCGCCTCAATCATCACCGCTACGTAGCCAGGGCCAGAGCCAGAAAGCCCTGTGACCGCATCAATTAAAGATTCGGCAACATCTACTACTTCGCCCACCGCTTCAAAAAGCTGTCGAGCCAGTTGCAGATGTTGGGGTTGGGCATGGCTGCCAGGGGCGATCGCTGTCATTCCGGCTCCAACCGTTGCTGGCGTGTTGGGCATTGCCCTAACAACGGGTTGCCCTGGGAAAGCAGCCTCTAGTCGTTGAATCGGCACACCTGCCAAAATCGAAACGACGAGCTGAGATGCTTGCCCTGACTGCAAAGGTGCCACCACTAAATCAAAAATCTGTGGCTTGATTGCCAACAGCAACACATCGGCAACAGACACAACTGCTTGATTATCAGAAGTAACGTTGATCTGATATTGCGTCGCCAAAAAATTTTGCCGTTGAACTTGGGGTTCACTGACCCAAATGCGATCGGGTAAATAAAGCTGCTGATCAATAAGGCGGGATAAAAGGGCTTCCCCCATTACCCCGCCACCAATAATTCCGAGTTTTGCCGACAACCTTAGTCTCCTACGACTCAGAATCTAAGCCTGAATTCAGGCAACAGGAACACAAATTAAACTAAACCACTCAGGCAAAATATTCAGCAAGGCATTCAGAACCATAGGGGGCAACAACCACAACCTATGTCCCATCAACCTTGCCAGAATTCCAACTTGCCAACTCATCGCAAATTTCAACAAACCCTACGCCATGCGAGCGGTTCGCTCAGCAGTCCACGCGGGAGCAGGAGTTGCGGGGCGAGCAGCAGAACGAGCCTGTTGCAGAACCGCCTCGTTGGTGGCGTTGCCAGTGCTGACTTGAACACAGTTAGGGGTGAACAAGAAAATGCTTTCGCCAATCCGCTCTTGATGACCATCAATGGCATAGGTACCACCCGCAACAAAATCAACGGCACGCTGAGCTTGGTCGGGGTCCATCACGGTCAAATTCAGCACGACTGATTTGCGCTCACGCAGAGCACGAATGACTTGAGGCATTTCTTCAAAAGTGCGGGGTTCGACCACCACTACTTCAGTCATACCGTTAGCAGCACCGGGCATTCCAATCACGTTATTCATTGTTGTAGACCCTACTCCAGATTCGTTGGATAGCATTGACCGTTCCCTAGCCCGACGACGACGAGGCTCTTCTTCTTGAACTACAGGCTGAGGATGCTCTTCTTGGTAAAGATTGCGATATTCTTCGCCATCTACCTCTGCATACTCGTACTCATAATCCATCGGTTCATTCAGACCCACAAAATCTCTCAGCTTAGAAAAAATTGTATTCACTGTTCACGCTCCAACGAAACTAAGGTTAACTTTCATGCAGCAAAACTAAAAACTCAAGGAACAGCCTCTGACCGGTTGGTGACACACACGAAGAAGCTTAGTCAAATCGAAATATCTAGTTAGATATTTTCTTTACAGATGTCTAGGCAATTTTACCCAAACCATTCCCTATGCTGCCCTGAAATCGCATTATCCTACATCAGATTCTTTCGATTTTGAGTAAGTAGTATACATGCAATCTCTACAGAATCAACACATTACCTGAAAAAAAACTACGTGTTATCCAGGAAATTACGGAACTAAACAATGTAGAACTATTTCCAAGAAAATTAAGATAATCTAAACTCTTGCGAAGCAGTTTAGACGGCTTAACTTCACCCTAAACAGTCTAAAAAGACTGTTGAAGTAGCACCCGATACGTTGGTCATCTTCCAACCAATTCAGGGATATTAAATCCTTAAATTGAACGTTTTGCTTGGAAATAATTCTTAAGAATCTCCGAGGCATTAACAATAGTTGGAAGCGTTCGTCTTTAGTCTCAAAGAGAACAGCTGCTTAAGCAACTTCAGGAGTTAGACCTTTTCAGGAGTCAGACCTTTACATTACTTATTCAGACTTACCTCAAACCTAGGAAAAGAGCAGCGTTCAGCAACTCGGATATTAGACTACAGGCTCTACGCATAGAGTATACGTCGAGTTTTCAACACTGAATACAATAGATGTAATTTTTTTTTACCGCGAGGGAGTCCAATGAGAAATCAGTGTAAATCACCTTACCTCAATCGATCGCGGTCGGTTCACAAAATTACATGGTTTTGGGCTTATTTGGATAAGAAAGAGCACAAAACCCACTAGGAAATTTAAGGGCGATCGCCAAACAACGTCCGTCCTAAGCGAATCATCGTAGCTCCAGCCTCTACTGCAAGCAGATAATCATCTGACATTCCCATCGAAAGCTCTTGCATTTTGAGATGTTTAATTGTTGCCCCATCCTGCCGAATTTGCGCTGCAAGGTCGCGGGTGCGCGTGAACACAGCTAAAGTTTCTGAGGATTCTAGCCCATACGGAGGAATTGCCATCAATCCGACTGTGTTGAGATCAGTGCATTGGTCTAGCGCTGGTAGGTCGTTGAGCAATTCAGGAATTGTCCAGCCGTACTTGGTTGGGTCGGACAAGACTTTAACTTGGAGGCACAAGGTCGGCTTTTGAGGCAAGTCGGCGGCAATTTGATTGAGCCGCTGCGCCAGCTTGAGGCTATCGACTGAATGAATCCATTGAAATAGTTCTAGGGCTTTGGCGGCTTTATTGCTCTGTAGATGTCCAATTAAGTGCCAGGTGATATCGGGTAAATCGGTAAGCTGGGCTTGTTTATCGGCGGTTTCTTGAATCCGACTTTCGCCAAAATCCCGGACTCCCGCTGCATAGGCTGCTCGCAGTGCCTCGACTGAAACTTGCTTGGTAACAGCGATCAACTTGACCGAGTCGGGGAGGGTTTGGCGAACTTGGGTCAGACGTTCAGCAATTTGAGTTTGAAGGGAACCTGTCATTGCAATCTATTGTAAAAACGTCTTTTTGTGGGCAGCTTGAAGCTTGGTATATTCCAACTGCTGTCCGGTGCGGCGGAGTTCTCGTAGCCGAGTTTCGAGAAGAATACGAGCATCGGTGCGCCCGATCGCATCAAATTGCATCCCTTCAGCGTTAATAATAACGACAAAGAATAAACGTTGGGCATAAAGCGTGGAGAAGAGTCCACGGTTTTTTTCCACTAAACAAATTTTGTACAGCAGCCCAAACGTTGGATGGTTGAGGTATTCTTCGGTGTTCATTTGGGCTGAGTAAACATCTGGGACGGTCGGATTAAGCATTAAGGTGTCTTAGATTCAGTGCTAGTGGGAAGAGCGTAATTCGATCACTGCAAATGTTTGATGTAATACAGGCAGATTTAATCCTTACTTTAGTGTGGAAATGTACATCTGTGCTACAAAATCTGTTGGGGCTGGTTTGTTTTAAGCTGAAAGCGTCTCCTGGCAAGTTTTTTGATGCGATCGCCTGTGTCAGCTTTAATGCCGCAGAATGAAAATCTAGGGGATCAACTCTAGGAGGATGTCTGAAAAGTATCGCCAATCATCGGTAGGGGCGTGGCATTCGGCACAAAAGTTCTCGGACACACCGAAAAATGGTCGTCTGAATGCCACGCCCTGACTCTCGGATGTCACATCTACGACTTTTCAGACATCCTCTAACGCCCGCAGCACCGCATCTAACAATCCTGGAAAGCGAGCATCTAAATCTTCGCGCCGGAGCGAATTAATATATTGCGTTCCCTCTCGTCGGGAGTAAATAATACCCGACTCTCGCAATACCCTGAAGTGATGGGAAAGCGTAGACTTTGCTACCGAATCAGATAGCGCACAGCAAGGTAATAAACTTTGACTCGCCAATCGCCGCACTACCTCTAGCCGTACCGGATCGCCCAGCGCGTACAGCACGCCAGCTAACGTCATATCTTTTCGGTCTGGATAACAAATCAATCGCATGGTTGCATTATGCCATAGGAAACGCTATAGTTCTGTTATTCGAGATTCTCGAATTAATGAGCCTCAAAAGTCATAAAAAATAAGAGGAGGTTTTCGCCATGTCATCCGTTGCCCAAGTTACAGACGCAGACTTTCAACAAGAAGTTCTGAGTAGCGAAATCCCTGTTTTAGTCGATTTCTGGGCACCCTGGTGTGGGCCTTGTCGAATGGTTGCCCCATCGGTTGATGAGGTTGCGACCCAGTACGAGGGTCAACTTAAAGTCGTTAAGCTCAACACTGATGAGAATCCGGGCACAGCCAGTGAGTACGGTATTCGCAGCATTCCGGCATTGCTGGTCTTTAAAGGTGGCGTCAAGGTCGATATGATCGTGGGGGCGGTGCCCAAAACGACGATCGCGGCAACCATTGAAAAATATATTGCTTAAGAATCGTTCAAAAGTCGGACTCATGATCTTGAGCGGTGACTTCAGTGCAATCGATCGCCAGACTCGTTATTCAAGCCATAAAAATTAGGAGATCAGCCCATGCCTCTCGATGTTCCTACCGCGATCGCCCAACGTCGTTCGATTAAAACATTTAAGCCAGATGCGATCGCGCCTGACTTACTCAAGCAATTGGTTGAACTGACCGTCGCCGCCCCTAGCAGTTATAACATTCAGGCGTGGCGCATTATTTTGGTGCAAGATGCTGCCCAAAAAGCCGCTTTAGCTGAAGCCGCATGGGGACAACCTCAAGTGGTGCAAGCCCCCGTGACGTTTGTGTTTGCCACTGATTTGACGGTGGGCACTGGAGACTTAACCCCGGTTTACGAAAAAGGATTAGAAACTGGCGCTTGGACAGAAGCAACAGTGAGTTATTTCAAAACTGCCATTCCACAGTTTTATTCTACCGTTGGCGATAAAGCCCGCGAGTATGGCATTAAAGATGCGCTGATTGCCGCTACGCATTTAATGCTGGCAGCAGAAAGCTTGGGGTTATCGACTTGCCCTATGAACGGTTGGTTAGAGGACAAGGTCAAAGCAGTCGTAGGGCTAGAAGACAAGCCAGAAATAGCGATCGCACTCCTCGTCCCCGTCGGCTACGCGGCTGAACCTCGGGGAAATCCAGGTCGGCTCCCACTCTCGTATAATGTCTTCCAAGATAAATTTGGAATGCCTTATACAGGCTAAAGCGTCTGTTCACTCATTGTTTGTTCACTTATTAAGACAGGGTGCGATCGCCGCTAAAAGCCGGTGAAGCGGAAAGGCAGAAATAAGCGACAATATCGGGGTTAAAGCTTTTGTCTTTTGCCCCATGTTTGCCCCATGACAGTCACCCGCTCCCGCTTTCCTGGACTCCAGCGCCTTTCTCAATATCCTCGCCTCTCCATTCAAATGATGATGGCGGGGATAATGATTACCTCATTGTTTGTGATGGCGGCATTGTTCTCGCCCGTGCTGCAATCTTGGGGCGTTTTGCAAAACCCCATTGAGGCGCTTGCCAATACACCCCATCAGCCGCCTTCTGCCGAACATTGGTTTGGCACCAGCCGCCAAGGTTACGACGTGTTTTCGCGGACGTTATTTGGAAGTCAGGCGGCGTTGCAGGTGGTGCTAGTCGCGACAGCAATGAGTCTGTTTGTGGGTGTGCCACTGGGAATGGTCAGCGGTTATTTAGGTGGTAAGTTAGATAAAGCCCTGTTGTTCCTAATGGACACAATCTATACGTTACCAGGATTACTATTATCGGTAACGTTGGCGTTCGTAGTCGGGAAAGGTGTGTTTAATGCGGCGATCGCCCTTAGTATTGCCTATGTTCCCCAGTATTACCGAGTCGTTCGCAATCATACCGTCAGTATTAAAACCGAACTGTTCATTGAAGCCGCGCGATCGATGGGTGCTTCAACATGGCGCGTTCTATCCAAATATCTCTTCTTCAACGTGATTCAAAGTGTCCCAGTTCTGTTCACTCTAAATGCAGCAGATGCGGTTCTGGTATTAGGTGGCTTAGGGTTTTTAGGCTTAGGCTTGCCTGAACAAACGCCGGAATGGGGGATGGATTTACGACAGGCTCTTGATGCTCTCCCCACTGGGATTTGGTGGACAGCGTTGTTTCCAGGATTGGCGTTAACCCTTCTGGTCGTGGGGCTGTCTCTGATTGGTGAAGGCTTGAATGAGTTGATTAATCCTCTGTTGCGGGAGAGTAATTGATGGGACTTGAGGAAGTCATTGGGATTGATTTGGGTGGAACAGCGATTAAGTTAGGTCGATTCGATCGCCAGGGAAACTGCTCTCAATCGATTACCATTCCAACACCACAGCCGCCTGATCCTCAAGCAGTTTTAGCAGTGATGTTAGAGGCGATCGCCCAGCTTGATATAGAGCAAACTGTAGTGGCGATCGGGGTAGGTACACCAGGCCCTGCTGATGCTACGGGACGTATTGCTATCTATGCGATTAACTTGAAGGGCTGGATCAATATTCCATTGGCAGATTGGCTAGAAGCGAAGACAGGTAAGCCAACTGTGGTTGGGAATGATGCCAATTGTGCTGGACTGGGGGAACATTGGATAGGTGCAGGTCAACCGTTTAAGAATTTGGTAGTACTGACATTGGGAACGGGGGTCGGGGGTGCAGTTATTTTGGATGGCAAGCTGTTTGTAGGGCGGGCGGGCACGGCTGGGGAACTAGGATTGATTACGCTGAATCCTGATGGGGCTGAATGCAATAGCGGTAATCATGGGTCGTTGGAGCAGCATGTGTCGGTACGGGCAATTCGGCGGCGAACGGGGCTGGAGGCAGAGGAGTTAGGGAGAAGGGCAGAGCGAGGGGATGAGGAAGCGATCGCATTTTGGCAAAGCTATGGGCGAGACTTAGGAATCGGAATTACCAGTTTGATTTATGTTTTGACACCAGAGGCAGTGATTATTGGCGGTGGAGTTTGTCAGAGCTATGAGTTTTTCTTTCCAGCAGCTTGGGCGGAAATCGAGCGGCGAGTCGTGGGGTATTCGCGGTTGGATGTGAAGTTATTGCAGGCAGAGTTAGGCAATCAGGCAGGAATGGTAGGAGCCGCAAAGTTAGCTTGGGTTAAATTTAGCCTCTTAGAGGATGTTTGAAAAGTACCGTTAATTTCTTGTAGGGGCGTGGCATTCGGCTAAAAAAGTTCTCGGACTCACCGAAAAATATTTATCCGAATGCTACGCCCTCATATCTTGATGTCATATCGATAACTTTTCAAACATCCTCTAGCCTAGGGTAGTTTTGAAGTTCAGCCTAGGCTAGTTTTGAAGTTCAGCCTAGGCTAGTTTTGAAGTTCAGCCTAGGCTGGTTTTGAAGTTCAGCCTAGGCTAGTTTTGAAGTTCAGCCTAGGCTGGTTTTGAAGTGTAGTTGGTTGGGCGGCTCCGCCGCGATCCGGGGGACTTCCCCCCGTACCCCCGCAATGTGGGGTCCTAACTCCCCCACGCCCCCCGAAAGGAGATTAAAGGGGGGGAGTCATGAGTTCTTCGATCGCCTCTAATTTTGTCGGTAATTCTGCCGTTAATACTTCGTTTCCTGTTTCGGTAATCAGAACGTCGTCTTCGATACGAATACCGCGTACATCTGCAAATGCTTCCAGGCGTTCCCAATCTACAACATCTTTGTATTTCTCTCGACGTTCCGAGTCTTGTAGAATTGCGGGGACTTGATAGAAGCCGGGTTCAATCGTAACGACCATTCCAGTGCGTAAGGGGCGATCGAGGCGGAGATAGCCTAGCCCAAAGCGATCGCTTCTCAACCGCCCTTCTTCATATCCCGCTAGATCTCCCAGGTCTTCCATATCATGGACATCTAGCCCCAAAATGTGCCCAACTCCGTGGGGGAAAAACAGCGCATGGGCATCCATTGCCACTAAGTCTTCAGGCTGTCCTCTCAAAATGCCAACCTCGACTAAACCTGTTGCGATCGCCTCACAAGCCATCAAATGTAAATCCTTGTACTCTACTCCAGGGCGAGCTGCCTCAATACACAAATCATGAGCCGCCAACACAATCTCATAAATGGCGCGCTGCGTTGGCGAAAACCGTCCCGATACTGCCCAAGTCCTCGTCACATCCGCAGCCCATCCTGATTCTGTCTCTGCCCCTACGTCTGCCAGCAGCAGATCGCCAGGATGAATAGCGTGATGATAGTGGTTATTGTGCAAAACTTCGCCCTGCACGGTGACAATGCTGCTATAAGCGCAGGTCATGTTGTGCCCCATGATGACGCTTTCCATTGCGGCACGAACTTGAGCTTCAGTTTTGGCAAGGGCAGTCGCCGCCATTCCAGCCTGGTGGGCTTGCACTGTAACGGCAGCCGCTTGGCGAATTTGGGCGATCGCCCCTTCATCATGAATTAGGCGAATTGGGGCGATCGCCTTTGCCAATTCCCGATCAATTCCTGCTAGATCTTGTGAAAGCGATCGCCCCAATATTTCTGACTGTTGCGATCGAGTTGCGGCATCCTGAACGGGTAAAGTCGCTGCCCCGTCCGCTTTCAACTCTTTCAATGGCAACGCTTTATCTGCCCCAATTTGCGCAGCAATTTCCTCACGTTTGGGACTATTTCCATGCCACAGAATACCGGCAGGCGTTGCATCATCTATAAACAACGTCATCCGTCCTGCCTCCAGCCGAATTACAGCATTAAACAGCGGTAATCCTGCAAAGTATAGGAAGTGACTATTGGCGCGGTACGGAAACACATTCGCCGGAAAGTTGCGAGAACTAGTGCTACCAGACCACAGCAACACGGGTTGGGAAATGTTTTCAGCAAGGCGTTGGCGACGTTGCCGAAGAGTGGTAGCAAGGAAAGAACTGGAAATCTGTGAAAAGGAATCGTCTTGAATTTGCATCGATCGAAGCCGCAGACATTACTTGAATTATCCTAACGCCTCTGACAATTTGGGCAATAATACATCCGCATTCTCTCCATCTCTTCCTTAACAGCACCAAGAGCGATCGGATCATGAGCAACGGCAACGAGAGGACGATTTGACATCTGGGCATTCTAGATTCCGTAAACCCATTTAGGGAGCAATCTACCATGTCTATCAGTCCAATTAGTGCTGTGTTGGAGCAAACAGACCGAGATACGGTGATGGCGGCGATCGCCACGATTAAGGAAAAGCTGTCTTTCTTGATTGATTTAAGTGGGGCGGAGCGTCAGGCGCTACCCAAGATGGGAGATAAGAGCCGCGCGTTTGTCAGTAAGGCGTTGGAGGTGGCGACGCAGAATCCGGACTTTTTGCCGAGGTCGTTTGACTTGGAGGAGATGCGAAAGGATGTGCAGTTGTTTGAGGCACTGTATCCGCTGTTGTTGTCGCTGACGCAGGTGCAGGAGTTGGTGGATGATACCTATATGGCGGTGGGGAGTGAGGCATATACGGCGGCGTTGGCGGTGTATCACTATGCCAAGGCGAGTGGGCAAGGCGCAGGACTTGATGCGGCAGTGGAGGAGATGGGGCAGTGGTTTGTCCGGAAATCTCGGAAGGTGAAGGTTCAGGAGGGAACAGTGAAGTTGGGAGGGGCAACGGTGTAGAAAATAGCCTGATGGTTTGACCTCAAAAGTTGGCGATCGCGCTTCAGAGCTTGGATGTTGGAGTAAATTGCTCAATATTCCGAGTTCTGAGCTTCAGCACTTGAGGTTAGAAGGCAGAATTATCTACTTTGAGCTTGAAGGTTGAGAAACTCAAACTAAATTTTTACGTCTAGAAGTCAATATTTTAGATTTTTAAGGCGAAAGATGAAGGTTTAAGCCAGAATACTCCATATTGGTAGATATCTTACCGTTCGTTGAGTTCTTGAATTAGGGTATCGGGAGCCATAATTCGCAACGCTGCCCCGACAAAATCTTGGCGATCGCGGGTGACAATGGCATCCAGGTGTGTGATCACAGCAGTACTGTATTGGATCGCGTCTTCAAAGTCTTTGAAATTCGCGGTCAGAGCCATTGAGATAACCGTCTGGTCAACCGTCGCAATGTGGCAGACGCTTACTAACCGATTCAGAAAAGTGAGTGTCCACTCATGCCCTCGTTGTTTACGAATGATGTA
>Ga0335397_10000914_pt1 | contig 40107 bp, 37 predicted proteins | sample MAT04_FD_205740 | JGI IMG/M metagenome (GOLD analysis project Ga0335397, IMG submission 205740) | Freshwater microbial communities from Lake Fryxell liftoff mats and glacier meltwater in Antarctica - MAT-04 (spades assembly) (version 2) ... | reverse complement strand
CAAAGGAATCATACGGGAATACTTTTAGACTATTTGAGTACGAAAGGCGAACTAGTAATTTGTGGGGACTTTAATATCCCAAGAGGTAATGAAATGTATCTCAAAATTGCGGGGCAGTATAGCGACAATATCCCAAGTGCGATAACAACGACGCTCGATCCTGTGCTCCATAGGGCCAACTTTGAGTCTCCAGGTAAATTAGCGTTTGTGGTGGATTATGTGTGGTCGACACCAAAATATATAATCAGTGATGTGAAAGTGGTGAGTGGGGTGAGTGACCACTGCGGTGTGGTTTGTGAAATTGAGAATATACAATGATAATTGATATCAATATTTAACTAGAAAGATTTTTTGTTTTTGACACTCTCTGTCGCGGTTCTTTTATAGTGATCTGACCAATTTGCACCCCTGGGAGGTAGGATTTTGTCCAACTTTTCTTCTAGTTGATTGAAGAATGTGACCACGGCTTCCTTTTTGAGCATGTGAGTAATGATTGTGCGGTATCCAATACCCGATTTTAGAGATGCATTAACCCTGGCTACGGTAGTCTGACTCACTTTTAATGTATTACAGATTATTCGTTGAGAGTGGTTTTTGAGGAGCATATAGGCAATGGCTAATCGTTTCCCCAACATTAATTGCTCGACGGGGGAGAGGAGATCATAGAGAAAATCTTGAGTTTTTTCTGGTGATCCAAGCGAGCTAAATGAATCTATAAAAATATTAAAAATTTGCTTTTCTGCCTTTGGATTTAAGTAACGGCATGAGATTTGAGACATATCTTCTCCTTTGTTTAGTGATATCATGATTTAAATCATGATATCACTCATAATTTTAGTATAGTTATATATTATGAGTATAGTGGAAAAAGTGGGTAAAGTGGGTAAAGTGGGTAAAGTAGACGAAGGTAGTTGACCGGGTTTGTTATATTTATCTGATATAATGAAGATATTCCCCATTGTTTTGGGGGAACTACGAAGGGATACAGTGAAAGATTTAGCACGGATTTACATTAAGGCAGGGGATGGGGGAGACGGAAGCGTACATTTCCTCCATGGCAAGTATCAACCAAAAGGTGGACCTGACGGAGGAGATGGAGGAGCTGGTGGTGACATAATCCTGGTGGCAGATGAGAACATGGCAAATTTGGTGGAATTTAACTTTAAGAAGAAATTTATTGTCAAAGACGCAGATCATGGCTGGGGTAAAAATATGCACGGCAAAGATACGGATGATATGGAAATAAAGATCCCGGTCGGGACTGTAGTTTATGAGATAAGTGAGGAATTTGCGGTAGCTAATTTGCGCGACAGGGAAGTATTTGAGCAAGTTGTAGCGGGACGCAGGCAAATGGTGGATCTGACCAAGCATGGCCAGAGATTTGAGGCAGCCTGGGGCGGACGTGGTGGGAGGGGTAATTTCCAGTTTCGTAGTGCAACTAATCAAACTCCAAGAGAATTTGAGGAAGGTAAGCCAGGGGATGAAAAATGGCTAATACTCGAGCTGAAAGTCGTGGCGGATGTGGGGATTGTGGGACTGCCTAACGTGGGGAAATCATCTATTCTGAAAGCATTGACCAACGCTAATCCCAAGATTGCTGGGTATCCCTTTACAACCCTTGAGCCAAATTTGGGAGTTATTAATTTGTATGATCGCAAAAGTTCCGATCACTCGCCTAAAAACACGCAAGGATCGGAACTAAATCACAAAGTAATAGTCGATGTGCCTGGAGTGATCGAGGATGCGTGGGAGGGAAAGGGGATAGGGCCGTGGTTCCTGCGCCACCTGGAGCGAACTAATACTTTGATACATGTACTGGCACCAGATCTTGAGTTGCAAGGATCAGAACTGTCGAAACAACTGGTGCATGACTATGAAATAGTGCGGAAAGAACTGGAGAAATATGGCAACGGTTTGACGGAGAAAAAAGAAATCATTGTAGTGAATAAAATGGAGCTGGTAGATGAAATAATGAGGAAAGAAATTGAGGTAGAAATAGATAAATTGATACACAAATCAATAGTTTGGGTGAGTGCGGGAATGGGGAAGGTGGAGGAGTTGGTCGCAAAGCTTTAATTGTGGACCCGAGCGGGATCGAACCGCTTACCTCTTCTATGCCATAGAAGCGCTCTACCAAGTGAGCTACGGGCCCAACATCAGGTATTATATCAAACGTTTTGCTTATTTCGTGTACTTGGACTTGACCTGGAAGAGAAGATAGAGGGAAATGGCTCCACCGATGATGACTCCACCTAGATTAAAGCTCAAGAGCTGTTGTACTAGTGATAAGAGTATTGAATAGAATATAAGTCTCCAGGCCTTCTCTTGCCTTTTAAAGAGCCCAGGAATGGCCATAAGCTCGAGGACGATCATACCAAAACTAAAGACTAGGCCGATGGTATAGGACAAGCCCATGTGGAGGCCGCCTAGATAACTAAATGGCAGAACAATAACGGATAAACCAAAAGCAGCTAGAATAATAGGTAAGAGTATAACCATGGAGATAACGGCAAACCAAGGAGAGAGTTTGACGAGCAATTCTTTAAGACTATCTGGAAGGGCGAAGAGACTTTTGTGTAAGGCCAGTTTTTCGATTTCTAACTCTAAAGACTTGAGCGTATCGGTTAATGAGTTTTGATTGGTTTTGGTCATGTAGGTCCTTAAATGTATTAATAAATAAAGTATAGCATTAATTAAAAAATCCTTGGAACCATTCGACAATTATTTCCCAGAATGATTTGGGCTCGAGAATAACCTCCTGCGACTCTTGAGAAATTGGCTCTCTGATGATAATTGCCGTGGTGATTGTGGGTGAGGGGGACTGGCTCGGCGATACTAGATCCGAAATCGGCTCAGGCGATGGCTTTTCTGTTGGATTTGGTGAGAGAGCTGTTTTGATGGAGGCTATGATTGATTTTGCAACTGGTCTTGTAGCTACGGGAGCAACTGTGGGCGTGGATCTAAGTGAGGGAGTGGGTGTAATCGTTGGAGTGATAGTGGGTTGAACTGTGGGAGTGACCGTTGGAGTGATAGTAGGTTGAACTGTGGGAGTGACCGTTGGAGTGACCGTTGGAGTGATAGTGGGTTGAACTGTGGGAGTGACCGTTGGAGTGACCGTTGGAGTGATAGTGGGTTGAACTGTGGGAGTAGTCGTTGCAACTACTTCAGGGAGAATATTGGCAGTAAATGACTTACTTGGATCAAATCCAGGCAATGAAGCTAGGTCGATATATATAATTGAATTTGTGCCTTCCACGACAATCGCTTTTTGTAGATTAGCCTTTTTAACAGTATTGGAATTATCTAGATAAGTAACTAAAATATTTATTGATTCTCCGGATTTACCAAGCTGATTAGTACCTGTGATGACGAGATTGCCATTAAAAACCCAGATTGCAGTAATTCTGCCACCATGGAGATATTTCTCTATGTAATCATTTCTCAATCTCAGACGTGCTACGTAATTGGCTGGGGTATATTGATTGGTCCAACTATAGACATTTTCGAATGTTGGATTTGAATACATATTGTGCTGATAAATCCAACTTACAATCTTGGTCACGTAGGGTGAGGCAGCTTCGATTTGTTGAGAAATACGATCGATCGAGGATGGAACGTAGATTCCATTGTCAGTCGAAGAGTTAAAAGTTTCGATGTTGGCCCAAGCTTCACGTCCTGGGAAATTGGCTGTGGCATCACGAAGAGCTTTGAATAATTCGGCACTCTTGGCGTAGGTCGTGACTTTGCCAGACCCTAGACTATCTTGTGGAGCAATAATGTCGATTAAAGTTTCGCGGTAAATATTTTCGTAAACTGATTTCAGATATTCATAGGAATTTGCTTGTTGGACATACGGAGAGATAAGAAGCTTCTTATCTGGAGCTACTTGCTTGACTCTTGCGGCCAATGCTTTGAAATAAACTAGTTCGCTAGTGGTTGGCTCGGCTAGGTTCTGTGGCCCAGTTTCGCCCAGATAAAAACCTTTAATATGAGGATAGGCGGGAGATTTTTTCAATTCAGCAATGAGTCGGAGACTAAAATCAATCAATCTACCTCGATCGGTGTTTGCATCGTCGGCAGATCCCAGATATGGACCTACGAGATTGCTATTGCTGGCTAAGCCAATATATATTTCCATGTTCTTGTTTGTGGCCATGGTAAGAAGTGAAGAGGTGGGGTTGCCAGGGAGTGTAAGATAATTGTATTCCTGATATATGCCATTGGGTTTGTCTAATAATCCAGATGCTAAGAATATAACAGTATTCATACCGGTGTCTTTCATTTCCTGAAACATGGGTTCGAGTTGTGATGCGGTAGAGTTGGTATCGTTCATAAAAAAAGTACCAGTGATCGGTGGAGTTTTACTTCCACTATTTACCAAATTGATCCCAGCAGGAACAGCGACCATGTTTTTCTTGAAATATATGACACCTAAGACAACGAGGGTGGTGGCTAGTAATAAGTAGGGAAATTTAAACTTGAATTTAGGTTTGAGCTTTAAATTCGATTTTTTTCTTTTAATCATAATTATTATATGTAATCACATATTAAGCAAATATTCAATTGGAAGGGGTCGGATTGGCTGGTGGTACTAAATTTGGTTGGACAGAAATAAGGGCAACCGTGAAAGAATTGTCTGTGATTGGGCTGGTGGAATAAATGGTGACTAGTGAGCCAACCGTGAGATCAGAAAGGTTTAACCGTTGTGAGCCCTTGATGTCATCAATAGATATTTCTGTGTCTGAGGAGAAAGTTGTTGTGTAGATTGCCATTTCTGAAATTGAAGTGAGTGATGACCCCTTGATCTTTATGGTGTTCTGATTGATTTCAGTAATAAGTCCAGACAAGGTGTTTGAATTGGCATTTCTAATGATATTTTGTGCAATAAGATTGTTTTTGGCGGTAAAACGAAGATCTTCGACCAGGAGAATATTTACCACTTCGTTGACTAAGAGATCGTCGATAGTAAATTTGGCCGAAGATGAAGGTATTGGGTTAGTCTGTGAGAATAAATATGGGATCATTATATCTCGACTGGCGATATTAGTCCCTTCATTGATATTAATTTTTAAATCAACAGTTTGAGTGGTTGAATCAGATTGGAAAGGTGAAGAGACGTTGACGGTGATGCTGTCTTTAGACTTGCTCATTATCTTGGCCTTGGCAAGTTGTGTAATTGGGGGCGATAGATATGCGGAATCTGAATTTGATAGGGATTGAGATCGGTTTTGATTGATGTAGAAAATCAGAATACCTGTGATAGCAATGATCAATATACCTATTATAGATATGACAATGTTTAGTGATTTGTTTTTTTGTAATTCGTCCATAAATTTCGAAATTAATTTTTAATTTCTGCAATAGCATGCTTTAGTTCGTCAATTTGTTTTTGTTGTTCTTGGATAGCTTTGACGAGATGAGGAATCAAACCTGCTTGACTAACACCGAGAGCATTTGGTATTTTTTGCACTGATCCGTTGGATAATGCTATTTTGGTTTCTCCATAAACACTAACAATATCTGGTAAAATAGTTTGCATTTCTTGGGCAATAAATCCCGATTGTAGGGATTTAGCTGAATTCGAGTCTATCCAATTAAAAGTGACTGGTCGAATCTTGATGATTGCCTCTAGACTTTTTGCGCCAGATAAATCGTGAATGTTGGTCTTGATTCTCTCGTCTGAAAGCGATGACCATCCAGCGTTACCGTTGGCACTTTGAAGATACATTCCTTGACCTGAAACAGATTGACGAATTACAAAATTGTTTGATCCAGAATTTGTTGGTCCAAGATTCCAGGGGCTTGCTGGTGAATAATATAGCGGATCAAGCTGAAGAGTAAGTGGCCATATTCCTTGAACAATCAAACCACCAGCCTTTACCGTCCCTCCGTCTGAACTGTTGCTCCATCCACCAAAATGAAAGATATTGTCGGTATCAAGTGTAATTTTAGATGCAAAAGCTCCAGGTCTATGAAATGTTAAACCAACTGGCACATTACCTGAACTTCTTAATTCTATTGTGCCAGATCCATCGTTAACGTTTTTGTTCATGTCACCAATAAAAATTTTCTTCCCGGTTATGGATTGAGCTTGACTTAAATAATCTCCATCGGTAACGGTGGCGGCGTTGCCACCAATATTCAAACTCGTTGCTGTGCCTGTAAGACTGGTGCCTGCACCGGCAAAGGACGTCGCAGTGATGGCGCCAGATGAAATTGTGCCGATGTTGGTCATGTTGCCGGCGCTATTGATGCGTGAGGTGCCTGCGCCAGCTCCAGTATTAATTCCGGTAGTACCGTTGATAACGGCACCGGTGACGTTGCCGGCGAAAGTTCCTGATCCTTGTTGGGTGGCACTTATATTTACCACGTTGGCTACTGCCTCGACTTTGTAATTGAAACTAGCAAAATACAGACCAAGGAAAATAGAGACAAGTGAACTGGTACAAAAAAAAATTTTGGAATGGATTGTACGCATGGTTTAAACTTACTATTTTATAAATGTTATGTCAACTCTTATCTTAGAGTTCTACTGGGCCACCAGAGAGAGGCGAGGGAAGGGGTGAGGGAGTGGCTAGATCTGAGGAATCAAGATCAGTTGAGATGAGCGTCGTGACTGGGCTAGCATTGGGCAATTTGGATTTGAGTGTTTCAAGCTCGGTATTAGCACGACCTAACTCGGTGTTGTCAGGACCCAAGAGACTGATGGCTTTTTGCATGGCAAGATAAGAGCTTTCATAATCGCCCACCGTCTCCAAGAGCTTGGAGAGATTGTAATAGGCGTTGGGAAGGGTGGGTTTTAGCTGAATGGCGGTTTGGAATTCGGATTGAGCGCGGGAGAAATAAACCCCTTTGATTTTTGTGTCCTCTGACTTCGTACCAAGCTGATAGAAAAGTCCGCCAAACTCGATGCGGAGAGTAGGATCGGCTGGATTTAGTGAGATTGCTTTGGCATAGTTGTCGATCGCAAAAGTGTCAGCTCCGTCTGCTACATTAATTAAGTTGCGATAAATTTTGGCGAGTGTGACCCATGCTGGACTATAGTTGGGACGCAAGGTAGTGGCATTTTTGGCTTCTGTAACAGCCTGTTGTACGAGTTGAGAAATAGTAGCTTTTTCTTGATCGGAAAGAGATTTTTTTTGAGATAAAGAACTAGCAAGAATTAAATTAACTTCTGCATAAGACATGCGATAAGCCGTTGTGTGCGGGGAGTATTTAATGGCTTGTTGATTTAGATCATAAACCGATTTTCCATCATTCTTTTTGAGGGCATTTTGGGCTAGTCCAATGTAGTACTCAGAGATGATTGGTTTGATTCCGTAGGTAAAAAGTGTGAATGAAAGAAGTATCCCAGCGATAGCAACGAACGAACTGGTGTTTTGACTTAGAGTGAGGGTCGATTGATCATCATCATTTAAGCCAGATATTATGACAAAAAAGAGAACATAGAGAGGAGTAGTTGAAGGAGTGAGAACGAGCGCGATAATAGTAATGACAAGAGGGAGATAGAGACTAGTTTTTTTGGCTGATTTTAAAGAAGTGAAGAACAAATATAGGAGCGAGATGCCACCAAGCAAACCCGAGGTTGTAAGGATAGTTAGGAATTCGGAGGTGCCAGTTTGGGGAACAAGGTTCCAAAGTCTCGTGCCATTTAAGGAAAGTGGCTTTACGGCGGTAAAAAGCGAAGAATAGTTGGATAATCCGATTCCAAAGAAGAGCGATTTGGTTGATTTGAGGGCATCGAGAGTGATGGCCCAAGTCTCTATATATGGTACAAAAATAGGTGAGAGAGCCCCTCCTGGCAACATCAGAGAAATAATGGCAACAGAAGTGATGGTGCCAAAGATAATTTGTACAATGTTTAATATCTTGAGTGAACTAGAGTTTTTGATTTTATTTAAGGAAATAATTGTGCCGATTATTATAATAAGGAGAGTAGAGAGATAGTCACCGGTTAAAGTGAATGATTTGGCTTGCATAAAAATTGGTAGAAAATCGAGCTTAGGTCCTAGGGTGAGAGTTAGGATAGAGTGAAGAGACAATAGAAACGAAGTCCAGGGAATGGTGGTCATGATAATTTTTTTAATTGTTTTGCCGTGACCCATGTTATAGATTAGATAAGTGAAAAGAGAAAGGGCAAGTAGTAGACCGCCTTTATTGGCAAGTGCCTCAGGGCGACCTTCGACATTAATTAAGAGACTTAAAATAATGGATAAGCCAAAAATTACGATGGCTAGAGAGAGGGGATTCTTGCGATACTGAAGAGACTTGGTAGTAAAAATAGTCGCAAAAAAAATAATTGAGGTAAAGAGACTGGCGAGTAGAACAATTAATTGTTTGGAAGAACTAAAGAAGTTGGGGGTAATAGGCCAGAAAAAAAGCAAGGAGAGAAAGAGGAGACTGGCGGTGGTAAATATTAGTAGCTTGTTGGACATAGCTTTATCTTAAAGACTAAGACCACAAGTGTAAAGTGCTAATCTCCACAAAGTACGTAATCAGTTGTTCCAAACTTTAAACTAGTGCCTTGACAGGTGGAGCTAGGACAGCGGATTTGTGAGTCGGAGATGTCTGGATCTGAGGCATTAGCTATGTTGATTTTGAGGCGGAAATCGTCACCGCTGTTACAGCGGTAGTAGCGAAATTCGTATTGGCCACCACTATTTTTGGGAAGTTTGTCCATAAATACTACACTGCCATTTGTAAAACTATTACTGCAATTTGTAGTACCATTTGCACCGCAAGCGGAAAATGATAAACCAGAACCGGTGGGAGGGTATTGATGAAAACTAGTGTAGTAGAGCTGGAGAGCAATTTTTAATTGAGCAAGATTGGATTTTTTTTGAGTGTCTCCAGCGCGTTCACGAGCTCCAAAGAGATTTGTGGAGATAAGAACTGCGAGAATCCCCATAATCAAAATGACAATTAGAAGCTCGATTAAAGTAAAGCCACGATGTTTGATCATAGATTGTCTGTACATCTAGCTGATACGGGAGAGGTAGGACAATAAGAAATGCAGGATGATGAGTCAGAATAAGTGAGTGGACAACCATAAGCCCCAGGGTTTGGAGCGTAGTTGTTGCAGATCCCACTGGGAGAGCAAGCGTAGATCCCCGGGATAGTTGAGGGAAGTGGTGCTGGGGTGGGAGTTGGGACTGGACTAGAAGTTGTGCTGGGTGAAGGTGAGCTAGTAATTACACCACCACCAATTACTTCACTATTCACCACAATGTTGCTAGAGGACACCCCATAATTGAACTTGGACCCATAAGCAGTGCAGTCATCTTCGTGACCGCAATAATCAGGATTGTCGTCACAATTCAACTTGGCAATGGCGGGATCGGGCAAATATTCTAAATTACTTAAAATGCGATAATTTTGGCCACTATTATCAGTATCGTAAACATAACAATAAGCTCGTTTGCTTTTTGGGTCACAAGGGATAGATTGGAGGTATGGACTCAAGCTAGTGCTTCCACAACCATCGAGGATGTCAAATCGAGGATAGGTATCGTGATCAACATAATATTCTTCAAAGGCGGTTTTGAGACGAACGAGGTCTGCCTTGCGCTTAGTGTCACGCGCCTTTGATAAATTACTGCTCAACATGAAAATAGCGGAAATAGCCAAGAGAGCGAGAATCGCGATCACGATTAAAATTTCAATCAGAGTGAAGCCAGATTTTGCACGTCTAGTCATAGCTTGATTATGACATTTAATTACAATTATTTCATTGTTTTAATTGGATAATCCACCAATTGAAGGAAATGTTGGTAGAAGCAGGGGTGTCTATGGCGATAGTAAAGCTAGTTGCGTTTTTTGATTTAACAAAGAGGACTTTATTATCAGTATTGGTGGTGGGAGTTAAGTAAATGAGAGAATTGGGCGTAATGTAGGGACTCTCAATCGTGAGTTCGGTATTGGGGGAGACAAGAATTGATTCTCCGGCGGTGGCGTTACTTTGAGTGGTACCTACTAAGGAAGCGAGACCAGATTGCGTTGCGTCACCTGGAGAGGCGATTGTGATTAGGTTAGTGGTCAAACTAGCCAAATTGGCAGAACCGGAAGCGTCGATTGTAGCTACAGCAATACCTGCCTCATTGTAGATAGATAATAATTGGCCTAGTGCTGAGACAGTGGCGCTATTTGGCGTACCAATTTCTAGAGAATTGATCGAAGCTGAATCTGCAATGATTTTGCCCGAAACGGTTAAGTCTCCGTTGATGGATACCTGACCACTTGCTGTAATAATGAGAGTGTTGTTGGCAAGGGAGAGTGTGCCAGTTTTGCTATTTAAACTAGTAGCATAGAGGTGGCCGGTGACATCAAGATCAGTTATGACTGCCTGACCTATGACTGCTAAATAGTTGTTGACAGTTACAAAGTCGATATCGGCAGAGGCTAGAGAACTAGATGATAAATTAAGATCAGATTGGTTTGGTGTGGCGGAGTTACTAGCTTCTTCAGGTATTGGGAGATCTTGAGCTGTTTCTGTATTGGTTGTGAGTTGTGCGAGTCGAGCCTTGATCCTATCCGTGATGGAGACGATGTCGGTCTCGCTAATCCCAGATAAACTGGCAATTTTGGCATCAAGACCAATGATGTTATTGGCGGTGATTGTATCGACCACAATGTTTTTGGCGATGATATTTTGAGCTTGGATATCTTGAAGCTGGGCTAATCTAGCTGAAATTGTGGTAGCTTCGATTTCTCCATCGACATATAGAGTAGGGGTGTCTGAGCTTGGATCAATTCGAGTTATCACAACTGGAGCCGAAATAGTGATAGCTGAACCTGAGGCAAGGGGAGAGATTAGGTTGGTTTCGATATTACCAAAGAGAGAGTTGATGTGAGACTGCCCGGAAGTAATGGCATCAGCAATGACTTGCGAGACTGACCATGGATTATGATCGTTGACGACGTGACCAACTGATTCTGAATCGTCTCCACGAGTATTGGCCCAATTTCCTGCATCAAAGCGGGGGGCAGTTAAGCGATATGAGATAGTGGTGGGAGTCAAACTATATAGATAGAGCTTGCCAAGGTTCGGGTTGATCTCATACCAAGTTTTAGTATTGGTGGAAGAAGACAAGAGAACGACTAATTTATCCAGGCTAGTTTTTAGATTACTCGCTTTACTAAATAACCAGAGATCAGAGCCCTCGGGACTGGTGGCAAGGTCAAGGGTAGAACGGTATCCAATCCCTGAGATATATTCGTTAGCGAAAGTAACTCCCGTTGTTTCTTCCTTGACTCCAGTCATACCCGCCATATAAGTCGCGTATTTTTCCCCATTAATAGTATAGGGAGGGTCGATCGTGCCTGCATCAAGTTTGCCCGCACCACCTGCACCGATCATTACCGTTCCAGTTCCAGCATCGATCGTAATGTCTCCATTTGTGCCATTGCTGGTAATTGAGAATACTCCATTACTGATAATATCGCCATCGATCGAAAGGCTTGTTCCAGCAGCTGCTGGATCAAGATAGTATGCACCAGCACCAGCCGTGTCAGTAAGACGTTGAGCTATTACGTTACCATTTACTTCAAGTTTTTCGACTGGATTTGCAAAACCGATACCAACATTACCTCCCTGAAGAATAATGTTGCCAGTGGTTGTAGCGTTGCCTAATGCCAAAGTTTGCTTGGCAGTTGTGGCAATAGTCCCATCAGCTTTCATATAAATTGCCCCGGAAGTTCCGGCAGAAATCGTGGCAGTGGGGGTACCACTATTTATATTGATTAAAGCAATCTTGGCACTGTTTGTAGCGTTGCTACCAATCAAGAGATCTAGAGTGTCATTGCGAGGAGAGATCGCACCAAGATTATCTCTCCAATAGTTGATTCCCGTCGAAAAGGCAGAGAAATCGGTGACACAATTGGTTTCGCCGTCACCTGTACAAAACTTGGTTGCTTCAAAAGTACCATCAGAGACTGCGGTGCGGAAGCTTGATATACCAGAGCTGATATAAATATCACCAGCCACATCAAGGGGAGAGAGAGGACTAGTCATGCCAATTCCGACTAAGCCATAATCGTTGAGGAAAATCCCTGGATTGGTGTCTCCGGACTGGCCATAGACATAAAATCTATTGCCTGTAGTTGGGGTGATAAAGCTCGCGGTGGGGGCGGTAGTAATAGTTCCCACGGAGTTGCGAAGACGGATGTAATATTTAGTGACACTATTGATACTATTATTAGTCCAGTCGGTGGGATTGATCCAGGTCATGGTGCCATCGACAGTAAATAAGCTAGTGCCGTCGGTAACCGCAAGGGTAGTCCAAGTGGAACCATTCCAGTATTCAGCGATCATGGTACTCATACCGATATTGGCAGTAACGATGTCAATATTAACGGTATTAAACGGGTGGTCTAGTCCAAGGTAGAGTGACCCAGACCCTGGGGCGACTGCGGGGAGGAGGGTGAGCGCACTACCTGCATTAGATTTGGCTTCGATGGAGTGGTTGGTAAAGGAACCGGTATCTCCAGACACACAGGAAGCACCATTACAGCTCTGAGTAAGGTCAAAGGCGGAAGGCTTAAGAGTGGTAACTCCAGAGTCGGCGATCAGGAAGGTGTTGTTGCTGGCTCCATCAAAAATGCCGAGGCCATTTCCTGCAGTTCCATCGATGTATGCACCCCAAGTCGTGCCAGTGTAATTGGCGAGAGATTGCTGGATTTTGAGGCCATAGGAGGTAATTGTGCCAGTCGTGGGGACAATCTTTGGTCCGTTAATGTCTAGACCTGTCCAAATATTGGTACCAGCCCCGGTATTTTGAGTTAATGTGCCTGCGCTAACTGCGAGCCCTTTGTAATTAAAGGTACTTGCTGTGGTATTGATAATGGTGGGGAGGATAAAATTGGCACCCGTGACATCAAGATTGGTAACTGTGTAATTGGTTGATAAATCTAGATTGATACCGGTTAGAGATCCCCCGAGGGTTGTGGGAGAAGCGGCGGAGGAATTGATTAAGTAGTTGGTGGTAGCACCAGATACGGCTCCAAGATAGATTCCGGTATCACTGGTACCGCTTGAATCGAGCGGATTGATAATAATGCCATAGTTGGTGGAGGAGGCAGCGGTGCCAGTTGTCGCCTTGGTGGTACCAATCACGAGACCGGCATTAATAGCTGAGGCAATTGAGGTGATATTGCCGGTTTGGATTTGATAATTGCTATTGGCGCCACCAGTCAGAGTCCCTAGTTGGATGCCGTAGTTGACAGTAGTAGTTCCGGTTGAGCTAATATTACCAAGAGTAAGACCGGCGGTTGTCCCGCCGTTGTGAGTACCACTAATGTTGCCTAGGCGAATACCATATTGAGAAATACCGGTATTGGTCAAGGCTCCAATATCCACCCCAACTCCAGTGCCAGCTCCAGAAATAGCCCCAATATTAATGCCTTTATTGGCAGTAGCCCCACTTAAAGCAGTAATGGAGAGGCCGGTGGCTGTTGCACCTGATGAAGTGAGGGTGAGAGGGGCAGTCGAAATACTATTACTACTGATGCTTGCAACGTCGTTGGCGGTAGTGGGAGAGAGTGTAGTCCCTGCTCGTGTCCAATAGCTAGAACCTGCAACTAAGGCGCTAAAATCAGTGACACAATTGGTCTCTCCGTCCCCAGTACAGAATTTGGTGGCTTCGAGGGTTCCATTGGATACGGCAGTACTAAAAGTGGAAAGCCCGGAGGCTAGGTAAAGATCGGCGCCGATTGTGGTAAGACCAGTGGTGGTGACATCAAAGTTGGCAAAATTAATCAAAGATCCGGTACCAGAACCATTGAGAATAATGTCGTCCAAAGCTGAACCGATATTTAGAGTATCTTTGGTCGTATTATTGGTTGCGATATTTAAAATATTTCCGCTCGTGCCAGTGCCTAGGTTAATTGCAGTGTAGGAAGAGTTGCCGGTACCAATATTAAAGGCTGTGGTTGCTGCTCCGCCCAAACTGAGAGTGGTAGTGGTGCTATTAAAAAGCGTAGCTGAAGTAGCGGAGGTCGCGAGACTTCCACCTAAAGTAGTGGTGCCAGTGCCGAGGAATGAGTAGCTAGGATTGGTGGTAGCATTGCCAAAGGCAAGATTTTCGGTAGTATTGGTGGTTGTCAAGTTGAGATAGTCGTTGGCTCCTTCGACTATTTTTAAAGCACTGGCAGTATTATCTTTAACAGTAATATTACTCGCTTGATTAGCTAGATTGATGGTCGGGGTACCACTACCAATATTAATGAACCCAATCTTGGCAGAGGAGGTGGCATTTGCACCAATAAGGAGGTCAACAGTGTCGTTGAGGGGGGAGAGAGTGCCTAAATTGTAGCGCCAGTTGGAGCTAGCACCGACCCCGCTATCATCATTAGCACAAGTGACGAGACCGGAACCATTGGTAGTTAAAGTCCCTCCGTTGGTATAGCTAGTACAGTTAAGAGAGGATAACGTGAGACTACCTGCTGCAGTAGTATTACCAGCATCAGTGACGCTAAACTTAGAGGTAGGAGATGAACCTGACAATAAATCAATTAATTTGAATCCGACATTATTATTGGCTGTGGTTCCAGTAATCAAAGATCCGGTAGTCAGCTGAGCGTTGCTGACGTTAAAGAAATTGGTACTGGTAGTGTTGCCATTTAAATTAACTTGGCCAGTGCCATCGGGGGCGAGGGTAATATTGCCATTTGTGCCAGTAGAGGTAGTGAATGAAAGAGAGGGAGCCGAGATTTGAAATGTTCCAGAAACTCCTTTTAGTCGAGGATTTTGCTCTCCTACAATAATTTCTCCCCATTGATTCATTGGTACAATAGTATTTCTAATAGCCGAGACGGTGGCAGAGATTGGAAATCCCTGAATAGTTTCTGAGTTTAGTGCATAAGCGACTGAGGCAATGGGCTGACGAGGAGTAAGGGTCTCTGCTACAACTGTGACCTCGAGCCACACGCTGGCGTTTTCGGTAAATACAGAGGAAGCAATGGCAGAGCCACATGTACTACCAATTTGAGTGGAGAAGACACCATCACTATCTGGAGTCAGACTACAAACACCAGTACTATATAGCTGTGAGCCAACAGTAGCATTGTCCCAAAGCTTAAACGTAAGATTGGTGGCTGATGTAATTGGAGTACCAGAAGCATCTTCGAGCCTACCCTGGAAAGATAACTGACGATTGGGAGTGACTGGAGTGTTGGGGAAAGCAGCGGTAAGTCTGACATCGCGTGAAAACTGTTGATAACCAAAGATGGCGAGAGTCGCTGTGAAAATAATCAAAATCACAAGCGACATAAAGTTCGGAACTAGGGAAATGCGGGAATTACTTTTTTTTACACGAGATGAAATCTGATCTGGAGTAGAGCTGGGTTTAAAAATTCCAATCTCAGAATCTCTAGATGGCGAAATAACAACGCTATCGGGCGCATATTCCTTGGAGTAGATATCATGGTACCAAGTTTTGATACGAGCAAGGGATTTTGATTTTCGCTCTATGGTCGATGCTAAGGCATTATCTGATTGGGATAGATGATTCAAGTATTTTTCAATGTTTTTATCACTTAGCAATTGATGAAATTGAGTGCTAGGGAGGTGGGTGTTACCCCAATCTAGATAGCGAGTGATATCAGATTTATAGGACTTAATAGTCAAAGGAGAGAGGTGAATACTATTGAGATAGTTAGTAAAGTGTTTGATGTAGTCACCAATGGCGGATGAGGAAGTGTTTGATAGCGTAATGGCTGGATTAGGGAGTGAGTAGGTGAGGGAGATAAAACTACCAAATTGCCTAAGTGAGGCATTTGTACGTTTGAGCATGGATGGGGCAAGGGCTTGGGTGACTAAATAGCCTAAGTATTTAACGTAAGAGGTGGCTGAGGTGACTTGATCTAAGGTTGGCTCTTGGCCTAACCAGGTGAGAAATCTAGAGACGTCTGAGAGGTAGAGCTTGCGAGAAACCGGACTGAGTTTTAGCTTGAGAAGATATTGTTTAAAGGCAGTGTACATATCTTGTAGTTATACGAAGTTATACTTACTTATCTACTATAATAAAAAATATAACTACCTGTCAATAGCCTGGTGAAATAATATAAACCGCAATCTAATGCGGTAATGTTTTCATTCGTTAACATGCAGATTCGGCGGGATAATATGGTGACTTAGGTTAAAAAAGTTATGAACTATGGATGGGGTCTAATTTACAGGACAATAGTGTAGAGACTGCGTTTAACAGATAGAGACAGGATAAAGGTGTGTTCGTCAGTCTTGATGGTCAGGGTAGAGTATCTTCCTAGGTGCCTAAGATATATCCGACCATGATCGCTTGCTCCTAGGGTATATGAAATGGGATCACGATTGCTCATCCAAATTGGTGAATACTGAGTCTTGATAGTTGGAATGGAATGATAAACTTTTATGTTCGAATAGGCCTGTGCTCGATCATTGATGAAAATAATGTTGTATTTCCTGTACCAGATTAAAAGTAGCAATGCTAGTACTGCTACTGCTAGCAATGAAAGATGGAGATATGTTAAGGGTAATCTGGATTCAATCTTTGCGATGGTGGCAGGGAGCGAGGGTAGAGTGTGTGGAGTATATGGCACAGAGTATTGAGGAGGTAGCCCTGGTATGGCTGGAAGGGGGATTGTGATCTGTGACTGAGTAATAGTAAGCGTAAAGTCGGGCAAAGCGGTGGTGTTACCCCCTCGATCAACAGCGCTAATGATGACTTTGTACACCCCAACTGGTAGATGAGTGAAGGGGTAGGCGACTCCTGTGGCATTTAGTGGGCTAATAATGATGGAGATGAGTAGGTTGTCTGGTGTGAGAAACTTGGTGGTGATAGTAGACCAAGCCTCAGATTTGATTGTGAGATATGCCTCTTTGGGACCGGCAATATCAAAGTTAAGTCCCTCAAACGGACCAGGATCACCTGAGTTGTAGGGAAGATTGTGGTAGAAATCGACATCAGTTAAAGAGATGATGGGCGCCTGGGTGTCGATGATAAATCCCCAAGTGGTCGAAGAGGAGGTATTGCCTGAATTGTCGCTGGCCACTACACGCCAGGTATATTGCCCGTCTGAGAGACTAGTAGTAGGTATAAGTTTGACTTCGGTTCCATCTAGGTGGGATATGTATCCAAGCCCCGAGGAGTTGCCTGTCCCAGAAATACCTAGATATGTGGCGATCTCATTTAAGTAAAGAGTGTATGTTACAGTGTTGCCATTGGGATCTGTGCTACCACGCCAAACAAGCTCGACTTGATTATTATTGGTGACAGTACCATCGAGTGGGCTGATAAGAATTGGAGGTGTGGGTGATTGAGTGTCTAGAGTTGATCCACCAGTTGAGGGGATCGTGGCGGTGACTGAGGTAGTGGCTGAGGTAGAGGCAAACACAACAAAATTAAACATGCCAGAAAGGGAGAGTGCAGAAAAAATAAGAAAGAAAATAAAATAGCGGACTGTGGGGTACATATAACCAGTATATCAGTGCGTGCGATTTTCCATTTCGACAATCTTGCGTTTGAGGTTCTCGATTTCGTCGTCTCTGTGATCTTCTCGATGTTTTAGGTGGCGATTGATTAAGATGTAGATGGCAATCAAGACTAGGATGACGACAAGGACTGAGGCAATCAAGCGATAAGGCATGATCCAGAAGTACATGGTGCGACTAGCTACAAGTCCAGGACCATAGGTGACAGAGAGCGTAGCGGTGTATCTACCAAGTCCCCAGACTGTTTCCCATGTGCGATTAAGAGATCTACTTGTGAAGGGAAAAATATTGACTTCATCTAATGGGAGGTCAACTAATTTGCGACCAATCATGTCATGAATAATAATCTTAGTGGTTGGACGAATGTGAGCGTCTGATTGGTTTTCGATGGTGGCAGTGAATTCTATTGGACCAAATTCGGATAGATTGGTTTTTGTTGAGAAATTTTTAATCAAGGCTTCATATTTAATATCACCGGGAATGGTAATACCAAAGAGTGAGCCAATCTGAGCAGTAGTATATGAGACGGTGCTTTTGGTACCACGGGCGGGAAGGGGCTCAAAGAATACTCCAGCATAGTGACCACCTGGCAAGGCGTCGCTTGGGACTGTGACAATTATTACGATCTGTTCAGTCCCCTTGGGGGGGATAGTGAACTCAGTTTTTTCCAGGGTAAACCAAGGTGAGGCTAGGTAGCGACCAGAGGCTGTGGTCGTGACTTTGATCGGAGTGCCCAGATCGTCGGTCACGATAAAATCGATGGGAAAAGCTTTAATAATAAGTTCTTTGTCATTGTCATTATTGGTGATCTTAATCGTCTTTTGGATGGTTTCTCCTGGCTTTGCTTCGATATCAAAGCTTGGTGGAGAGACAACTAGAGAAACATCCTGGGCGTGAGTCTGGGGGGTTGCAAAAAACAAGATCGCAAAGGCTACAAAAGATCCAAGTACTAGTCGAAACTGGAGGGGATGGGTAGAAATTTTCATTAGAAAGTTCCTGTAGCGGTATAAGTAATTTGGTTTTCGTAGTCACCAGCTGCTTGGGTTGCGCCTACGGAGAGTCGGTAGCAGACATAGACATTTTCCGCATTGGCGACGGTTGAGCTAGAGAAGATGGTTCCTGGAGTTTCGCTAGCCTGTGCATCGGCAAATTGGCGTGAACAGAAAGTGCCAGTACAATTACCAGTTGCGGTTGTGTACTGGAATGGAACAGAAGAGGCGTCAACATTTTGGATCGAGTACCCAAAACCATTAATCGTAGTGGTGGTCCATTCATCAGAGACTGATTCTGAAGCAAGGGTGTTGTTGCCTGGATTGTCTGGAATAAAAGGTGTAGTGGCCCCACCTTTGCCTAATTGGTCATTTTCTGCGGCCGTTACCACATAACCTCCAGAAGCATTAGTTGAAACGGTTAAATCATTGGCCAAAGTCTTAAAAGTATTAAGAGCCATCACACCAAAGGGAACTGAGGTTGCAGTAGTTGTGACGTCAGTTGATACTCCACAGCGCGTAGCACCACTAGTGATACCAGCGATAGAGAAGTTGATCGTAGGATCGACTGTGGCAGTTACTCGAACAGCTTCAATATGAGCTACTTTACCTGTTGTACTATCGACCAGAGAGTTAGTGGCGTTGTAGTTGCGAACAAGATAAGAATAGGTGTCGGCGGTACCTTCGGTATGTGACCCACCTGTTGCGGGGGCGATTGGGGTGTTTGTGCCACTAGTGTTGCCAATATTTAGAATGATTGTAGATCCGATAGCTCCTGCACCAGAGTAGTGCACCTCGAAACAATGGTAGTTGGCGGGGGTGGTGCAACCAGCTCCCCCAGATACAGTGGCGACACCAGTGACAAAATCATAATTGGCAATATCGGTGGCGGTTACATCTACGCTAGTATTAAAGTCATATCCATCGTCGTCGGGATTGCCGTCGTTGGGGAGGGTGGTATCGGCTGGCAAGAGAACACGGAAGTATCCATTGGCTTGTGCTGTGGTGGTCGTAAACGTGACGACATGGCGAGGTTTCATTTTTAAGTAAATGGGGTCATCATTATCAGCATCACCTGAGACCAAGACTGGTGAGACGTCGATTTCGTCGGCATCGACCACGCCGACTATAGTATAGGTGCCCGTACCTACGATGATTGAATCCTGAGCTTTGAGGTTGTTGGTGGTAATGGTATTGGCCGGGGCACTGGCACTAGTTTTGATTTTGACACGAGAACTGCCCACAGAAGTGCCAGTTGCGTCAACTCTAGCTCTGGTTGAAAGTCTCGATGTTTGGAGGGTATCTTTGACGCTAGTTAAATTGGCTGACTCAAGAGTAGTTGGATTGAGTAAGGTTAATAGCAAGCTCAGCGTAAACACGCTGTAAAAAATGAAAGATTTCATATTAATTAAAATATATACATGTCAAAAATAAATGTCAAGTAATTTTTGAATATTGAGATCGCTTTTTTATAAGAAAAATAGTGATCCAGAAGATAATGAGAAGGAGAACGAGAAGCATGCCTCTGATTGGGACAATCCAAAGAGGTTTTTCGACTTCTACAATTTTGGTTCCACCCTCGGTTTTGATGGTTAGACGAAGCCTGTACGGTCCAAAATTATTCCAGGTAGGGGACCAGGTGAGAGAGGATGGGAGATCTTTGATATCGGCTTGAATACCGCGACTTGACTGCCCCAAAATTAAATTGGGATAAAGGGGGAGCGAGTGGATAGTCTTGCCGTTTGCATTTAAAACTTCAAATGATCCTCTTGGACGAAGCATGATGGGAACGTTATTTTTTAGAGTTGGAGCAATAGTTAAGGGAAGATAGGAATCGTGGAAGAGGGGAAGATCGAAATTTTCAATGTTTAAATCGATAGGGGTGACACCTGAGGGATTGATTGTGACTAAGATCAGTGAGGAGATGGCGGGGAGAGTAGAGGAGGCCGACTCTAGTAGATCAGTGCTGACGACTTTAAATATTAGAGCAAGATAGATATCTTCTGCGGTATCGACGGTGGCTGCATCAAAGGTTAGTCCCAAGTTGAGCTCGTTATTTTTGAGAGAGACAACTTGACCTAAGGCATGATTGGCAGAAATAGTTAGGGAAATAGTGGAGGGATTGTAAGGCATGGGATCGATAGTCATGTGACCATGATTATCAGTTGGTTTGGCAATATGAATTTCTGGGATAACTGCCAGGTTGTCCCCGTCGACTTTAAAGGTAAAGTTCTGAATCAATTTTTTGCCTGGAGCAATCAAGATTTCGACAACAGGGGGAGTAATTGAGAGGGTGGTGGACTGAGCTTTTGCGAAGGGAATCGCAAACATACCTTGTATGTAGGTCAAGACAAATAAAATTGTCAAAGATAGGATTTTTTTCATAATATTTAGTATACGGGAGTCGCAATATATATTATTTGAGTGGTATAGGTACCAGAGGCCTGAGTGCCTGAGGGGGAGACTTGATAATTAACAGTAGCGACGCGATTCTTGCCGGAGGCAGTGGTAGTCATGATAGTGGCGGGGGTCTCTCCGAGACTCTGATCAGGGAATGGGCGAAAGTAGGTCGAACCTATAAAATCAGAGGAGATATCATTGCCAGTTAAGTTGTAGCCAAAGCCGTTGTTGGTGGGGGTTGTCCAAACACCGGCGGATGTCTCAGTACAGGTGCCTGCATCGCAAGTGGTATCTGGAATAGTGTCGGAGGTAACATTTTTGAGCTTGTTGACTTCGAAGGCAGAAACACTGTATCCCTGGCCGGGAGCTGTGACAGTTAAAGTATGACTAGAACTCGAAAAAGTATTGGGAATCAAGGTTAGATTGATAGCAAGACTGGAGATGCTAAAGCTAAAGTTGTAGAGGGTATAGATGTATTGAAAGCCGGCTTTAACATGATAGCCGGTACTACTAAAGAATGAGGCAGCAATTTGACCGACTGTATCGGTTAGATTATAGGAGGCGGAGGATTTAAAACCAGACGTCATATTGAAGTTGCCCAGACGAATAAGATAGTTGTCTGAACTGAGAGTCTCGGCACGAGCGGGAGGGGCATGGAGCAAAAGCCCAATAATCGTGATTAGTAATACTAGGAACGCTTTCATGATTTTAGTATAGCAGTGGCGGAGTTGCTATACTAAAACTATGGATATTCAGGGAGAGTTTTTACCAAGCCGACTAAAAAAAATAAAACCGCTAATTAGCGGACTTTGGTATCTGGGTAATGTGTCTTTAGCTAATCGTCCAAAAATAGTGGCTATTGTGGGATCACGCCGAATGAGTCAGTATGGCAAGCAAGTGTTGTCTGAAATTGTGCCTAAATTAGTGGAGATGGGGTACGTAACGGTATCGGGATTTATGTACGGAGTGGATATAGAGATGCATCGCTTAACTATCGAAAATGGAGGTCAAACAATTGGGGTATTTGGCTGGGGTATCGAGACTTCGATCATTCCAGAAAATCAAAATTTGTATAACAAAATATTAGAAAAAGATGGATTGTTCCTTTCTGAGCTAGAACCTAAACAACTAGGAACGCTCTGGACATTCCCGGCCAGAAATCGCATTGTAGTAGGTATGTGCGACCTAGTAATTGTGATTGAGGCGGGAATAAAATCTGGGTCGCTCAACTCAGCTGAATGGGCACGAAAAATGAACAAGCCCGTATATGCTGTACCTGGGTCGATTTTTTCCAAAGTCTCTGAGGGATGTAACTGGCTAATTGCGCAAGGTTTTGCCAAACCATTGACTCTGGATTTCTTTGTCGAAAAAAAGTACTCAAAAAAAGCACGGATACGAACGCATTCTCGGATTTTATCCAACGCAGAGAGTATTTTACTTACCCATTTAAGACTTGAGGGACCCCAAAGTCTAAACGAGTTGGCGAGAGGATTACGCGAACCAGTGGGAGAAATTTCTGCTTTACTAACGAGCCTGCTACTACTAGGTGAAGTGAGTCAAATACGAGGAATGTGGCAATTAAACTAATATGTATGTAATATAGATACTATATGCTGGCACATATTCGATCAGTTGCGACAATAGGACTAGACGCCAAAGAAGTGATGGTAGAGGTGGATGTGTCGGAGAAGGGATTTCCGGGTTTGACGATTGTGGGACTAGGGGATAAAGCGATTGGAGAATCCAAAGAGAGAGTCAAGAAAGCCATTCAAAATAGCGGGGTGAGCTATCCGAACAAGAAAATTACGGTAAATTTGGCTCCAGCTGATTTGCCCAAAGAAGGGTCAAATTATGACTTGCCGATTGCGGTGGGGATAATATTGGCGAGCGAAACAATGGAGATTGATTTAAATGTGGCTGAAGATAGTTATTTTTATGGGGAGCTGGGACTGGATGGGAGTCTGAAGCATAGTCGAGGAGTACTTTTGGCGGCAATGCTTGCGAAAGAGCGAGGAGTAAAAAACATATATGTCTCTGTCTTGTGTGCCAATGAGGCGGCTGTTGTTTCTGGAGTTAAAGTATATCCAGTGCGAGAGCTTGCGGATTTACTGCGTCATTTACAGGGAATAGTTTTAATTACACCATTAAAAGAAATAGAGTTATTGCCGATCCTCGCAGACAGTGAGCCAATAGTCGATTTTGCCGAAATTGCCGGGCAAGAAATGGCAAAAAGAGCGGTGATCATTGGAGCTTCGGGTGGGCACAACTTGATCTTGGTAGGACCACCTGGAGCGGGTAAAACCATGCTAGCTAAAGCCCTACCTTCAATTCTCCCGCCACTCCTACCAGATGAATCGCTAGAAGTGACGCGGATTTACTCGGTCTCTGGACTGATGGAAGTTGGGGGAGCATTGATAAGAAGACGCCCATTTCGCTCGCCCCATCACACAACTAGCATGGTGGGATTGATTGGGGGCGGGACCAATCCAATGCCTGGGGAGGTTTCTTTGGCACATTTGGGCGTGTTGTTTTTGGATGAGATGCCAGAATTTAGTCGGAGTGTTTTAGAAGTACTCCGCCAGCCGATGGAGGATGGGAAGGTGGCAATTACACGGGCGTCAGGGAGGGTAGAGTATCCGGCTAGTTTTATGTTGATGGCCTCTGCCAATCCTTGCCCATGTGGGTACCTCAATCATCCGAGTAAAGAATGCCAATGTGGAGAGCGTAATATTGCCAAGTATCGTCGGAGAGTGAGTGGGCCGATACTGGACCGAATAGATTTGCATGTGTGGGTGGATCCGGTTGAGGTGGATAAGTTAAATACTCCAGTCACAAATTCTCAAATTGAGATATCAAAAGACATACGGGAGAAAGTAATGATGGCTAGAGCGATCCAAAATTTGCGGTTTAAAGAGGTAAAAGGAATGTATACCAATGCCCAAATGGGGAATAAACAGGTCAAGTTGTATTGCCCATTATCACCAGATATTAGGCAATTTTTGATGACTGCAGCGAAGAAGTTTGATTTGTCTGCTAGGGCCTATTTTAAAGTAATTAAAGTAGCTAGAACCATTGCTGATTTGGCCGGGAGCCCGGATATATTAATCGTCCATATTGCCGAAGCAGTCCAATACAGAGAGAATGTATGGTGATCAGAATATCAAATACCAGGTATTTGATGTAAGGGATTGAATATGGCTAGTAGAAAAGTACCGCTAATAACGGGAGAATATTACCACGTATATAATCGGAGTGCACATGGCATGCAATTGTTTGAGAATGAGCGCGAGGCCGAGGCGTTTGTGAATGCTGTAATATATTATTCTTTGGTAAATCCACCTCGAAGCTTGTCACTAGAGAAACGATATAAAGAAAATGTGAAAGATTTTGATAATTGTTTGGTGTCGATTTTGGCATACTGCGTGATGCCGAACCATTTTCATTTGCTACTAAAACAGGAGGTAGATGGAGGAATTTCTAAAATGATGCAGAGACTGACTTTGTCATTTGTTAGATTTTACAATACGCTCCACAAACAAAAAGGTCCGCTATTTGAGTCGAAGTTTAAATCAGTTTTGATTGAATCGGAAAATCAACTTTTACATGTATCAAGATATATTCATTTAAATCCTACGAGTTCACATTTGGTGGATGATCCAATAAAGTATCCGTATTCTAGCTTTAAATATTATGTGCAGGGAGGGGAGAAGAAGCCGTTGGATTTTGGAGATATTTTGAGGTCGAAAAAGCGACAATATTATGAGAAATTTGTGTACGATAATATGGAGTATCAACAAGCATTGCAGTTTATTAAAAATCAGTTATTAGATTACGATAATTGAATATCAAATACCTGGTATTTGATATTGGAAACGAAGAATATGGGGAAGCAAGATAATAAGATGACAGGGAATAAGGGCGAGAGTCTGGCGAGCGAGTCCTTGATGCAAAAAGGATACAAGATATTGGGGAGAAATTATCGCAGTAAATGGGGAGAGGTGGATATTGTTGCCAAGATTAATCAAACCGTGGTTTTTGTCGAGGTGAAGACGAAAACGACAGATAAATTTGGGGAGCCATGGGAGATGGTGAATACATGGAAGATAGAGCAAGTTAAGAAAATGGGGGAGGTATGGTGCCGAGAATATGGCTGGGAGGGCAGGGTGCGAATGGATGTGATTGGGGTGTATCTAGATCAGGATCCGCTCGTGATCAAGCACTGGGAAAGTGTGGAGTAGGGTTTGGAAATAAAAGCGGAGTCTGTTTTGGGGATTAAAGAAATCCATGAACGAGGCGTGGCAAAGTAATCAGAGCGAGAGGAGTGGAGAGCAGATATCAAGAAAGTGTCGTTGACTTCATTGTGGTGATGGAGGGTATTGATGAGTGAGTAAAGATCATTTTGGGCGACAGGCATCATTTTGTATTTACCCTGATAAATAGTGCCCTTAACCCCGTAGGTCTTGTTGTAGTACATGGCGTAGCCGACGGAGATACGGCGCATGAGGTTGCTGATCCCGGGCTTTTTGGTACCTTGATTCTCTTTGATCACTAAGTGAAAATGATCTGGCAAGATAAGAAAAGAATAAAGCGTAGCGGGGCTGGCACCTAGCTCTGAAGCATTGCGTTTGTTGATCACTGTCTGGGGAGTAAGACGTTTGACCCAGGAAAGCGGGGTAGCGTCGGGAAAACGGAGGTAATAAGAGAGTAAAACAATGAAGGTCTTGTAATCATTCTCAGTTTGAAAAAGCATCGTGCCCTTTTTCCCCTGATGGCGGAGGTGGTAGTAGGTGTTTTGCTCAAAATTTCTGAGTAATAATTTGCTAGGCATGTCTCTACTATGACCGAGGAACCGAAACTTGTCAATGATCGAGAACCCGTTCGATATGTTATATTAGAATTAATAGGAGGGAAATATGCTTAAAAAAATGTTAGAGATAATCATGGTGGCTGTTATTGTGGCGGGGGTAGCTGGGGCATATTTTAAGTGGATGGGAGCGTTGCCGATCGCTGTTACTCAGACTCAGAAAATGAGTACATTTGATGCAACGGGAGAGGGCAAAGTGGTGGTTGTTCCTGACCAAGCAACATTATCTATGGGTGTGGAGGAGCAGGGATTTAACTTGAAACAAATTCAAGAGCAGGTAAATAAAAAAATGAGTGGTTTAACTAAACGTCTTAAAGACCTGGGTATCGAGGAAAAAGATATTAAGACAACTGGTTATAATTATTATCCAGATTACAATGATAAAAATAAATATACAGCATATGCCAATGTCTCTGTAATCATCAGGGATATGGAGAAAGTTTCTCCTGCGCTAGATTTGATTGGCACTCTCGGACTAGATAACGTATCTGGACCGACATTTGGACTTTCTGATGAACTGCGCAATAAAACTGTTAAAGATGCACGTGCAATCGCAATTGATAAAGCCAAAGCTAAAGCCGAAGAACTATCTGGACTTGCGGGAATGAAGCTGGGGAGAATCGTCAACATTGTGGAGGGCGAGAATAAATCTCCTAATTATTTAATTAAAGATGCAGTAGCACCAATGGCTATGGGGAGTGCTGAGAATCAAAAGACTGTAACTCCAATAGAAGCTGGTAGTAGTGAAGTGGTAGTAAATGTGACTTTGAGTTACGAGACTCGCTGATCGGATTCCTGATCTATCGTTTGCTGGAGTTCATCAGCTGAGCGATAGAGATTTTTCAGATCCTGGTAGAGCGTCTGGAGATTGGTGCGGACGGATTTAACTTTTTCCTGAGGAATAATAAGTGAGAGTGAGTCGAGGGCAGAGAGGAGTGTTCTTTTGAGATTTAGCGAGAGGAAAATGAGAGTATCGGTTTCTTCGTTGCTTAAATGTTTGGCTAACATCATCCTAGCTTTCTTTTCTTCAATGCTTGTCTCGTACTGGTGACCCGTAAAAATGGCAAGAGGCGTGATAAATACGAGAGCGAGAAGCTCGGATAAATGGGCCAGGTCGCCAAGATTGGTGGTAGGGAGGAAAAGGAAGTAGAGAATAAAGACTCCGGTTAACACGAGGGTGGCTTCGATTTCATATAGCATGGCTACCCCAAAAAGTAGGAAGTAGCAGAAGAAAAAGAGGGGAGAGGCGAGGGCGCCAGTCTCTGTGATGAGGAGGAGAATCATGGAGGTGAGAATGGTGATATCTAGAGTGATTGTTGAGCGATGGAACCACTTGGGTTTGTGAGTCCTAAGCCAGTGAGAACCTAGATAGAGCAAAACTAATATAGCAACGAGCTGGAGAGTATAGGGGGAAAGGCCAGGGAATGAGAGCCAAAAATAGACCCCGGCAGTGGAGATAATCAAGAGTGTGGTGTGGATGAGAAAACGAGTGGGCATTGAGACTAGTATTACTCATTAGGTCTGAAGTATCAAGCGATGTGTAATAAAAGTTGATGTTGATGGATTAATTGAAGATCCAGAAGCACTTCAAACAACACTTTTGATCATTGGTGGCTTGGTGAAACCGGGTCGTAAAATAAGTTTGGGCTAAAGTGTTGTAAAATAAAGGAATGGCAGAAAACAAAACATACATCCTGGGCATGTTCCCGTATCCTTCGGGGGAGGGGCTCCACGTCGGGCACGTGCGAATCTTTACGGCTTGTGATGTGATGGCGCGATATTTTAGGATGAAAGGTGGAGAAGTGATGTCTCCTATGGGCTGGGATGCCTTTGGCCTACCGGCGGAAAATGCTGCGATCAAAGCCAAAAAAATCCCTCAAGAAATGGTTCCCCACAACTATGGCAATTTTAAAAAACAAATGCAGAATTTGTCCCTGAGCTTTGATTGGGAGCGAGAATTTGCTACTACCGACCCAGAATACTACGCGATCACCCAGTGGATATTCCTCCAACTCTATGGAAAAAAAGACGAGCAGGGGAGACGACTAGTGTATCGGGAAAAAGTTGCGATCAACTGGTGTCCGAAATGTTTGACTGGACTGGCCAACGAAGAAGTTCTTGGCGATGGTACTCATGAAAGGTGTGGAACAGTCGTGGGGAAAAAGCTCTTGCCCCAGTGGGTAATGAGGATCACGAGTTATGCTGATCGACTATTAAATGATCTGGATATTGATTTGAGTGAGTGGTTTGATAAGGACGACAAAAGTTCCGATCACTCGCCTAAAATCGCGCAAAGATCGGAACTAGGGAGCAAGCGAACTCTCGACTGGCCCAAAGGGATCCTAGAGATGCAGAGGAATTGGATCGGGAAGAAAGAGGGGGCGCGAGTCAGGTTTTCTAAAGATATTGAGGTATTTACGACGCGAGTAGATACGATTAATGGCGTAACTTTTATCGTAGTAGCACCAGAAATGGTCAAAGGTTGGATCGATCTTGGACTTCCAGTGAGCGAAGATGTCAAAAAATATACAGATCTTGCTTTACAAAAATCAGAACAGTCAAGACTAGAGGGAGAAAAAGTAAAAACTGGAGTGGATACAGGCTTAACGGTGATCAATCCTTATAATCAAGAATTGATCCCTGTGTGGGTGGCTGATTATGCACTGGCTAATGTGGGGACAGGTGGCGTGATGGGGGTACCGTATTACGATGAGCGAGACAAGGAGTTTGCGACCAAATTTAATATCCCGATTAAAGAAATTGAGTGTGATGACGAGGCATTAAGCAAGCTAGAAAAAATGGGAGTGGCGAGCAAAGAAACAACATATCATTTGCGTGACTGGGTATTTAGTAGACAACGATATTGGGGTGAGCCTATTCCTTTAGTGTATTGCTCAAAATGTGGGGACGAAAATGGGGTGGTCCCAGTGCCAGAGGATCAATTGCCCCTCGAGCTGCCAAAACTAGATTCGTATCAGCCTACCGACACGGGTGAGTCACCACTGTCGCGAGTGAAAGACTGGATAAATACAACGTGTCCCAAATGTGGTGGACCTGCCAAGCGTGAGACTGATACGATGCCCAACTGGGCAGGGTCGTGCTGGTATTTCCTCGCGTATCCATTCTGGGTTGCAAAGAAAGCGGGAGAGAAAATTAATAATCTAAACGATGCTAAAAAATATATCAAAGAATGGTCTCCAGTGGATTGGTACCTGGGGGGAGCGGAACACGCAGTCTTACATTTGCTGTATGCCCGGTTTTGGGTGAAGGTTTTGCAGGATTTAAAGATATTGGATTTCCCTGAGCCATTTTTGCGACTGAGAAGTGTGGGACTGGTGCTCGCAGAGGATGGGAAAAAGATGAGTAAGTCGATTGGCAACGTAGTGAATCCGGATGATATGGTGGCAAAATATGGCAGTGACGCGGTGCGAATGTATGAAATGTTTATGGGGCCATGGGAACAATCGATTGCGTGGGATAGTGGGGCGATCTCGGGACAAGTGCGGTTTTTGGGGAGAGTTAAAGAGACGATAAAGATGAAGGGAAAAATAGGAGAGAAGTCGAGTCCAGAAATGGCGACAAAACTAAAAATTCTGGTGGAGAGGGTAGAGAAAGGGGTGCTAGAGCAAAAGTTTAATACCTCGATTGCGGGACTGATGGAATTTGTAAATAGTTGGCGTGAAGCAGGAATGCTTATTTCAGAAGATCACTTAAACATGTTTGCAACTTTACTCTCGTTATTTGCTCCAGAGACCGCAGAGTCGATATCAAATACCAGGTATTTGATATGGCCGGATGTCAGCAATATTGAAGGACTGGGAGATGTGATGGTGACAATTGCAGTGCAAGTGAATGGAAAGCTGAGAGGGACGATTCAAGTCTCTATGGAAGAATCTAAAGATCAGGATGTGGTTGTTGAAACAGCTAAGAAAACTGAAAGCGTGAACAAGTGGATGATAGGAGAGGTAAAAAAGATAATCTTCGTGCCGGGAAAGCTAGTTAATTTGGTAGTATGATAAGCGTGTGGAGAAAATTATCACATTTATCAAAGAGTTTGGAATATTTATTCTAATCGGTTTCATCGGTTTGGCGATTGTGGGTTATGGACTATGGGGGGAGATGTACTCAGAGAAGTCGAGCGTGGAGATTGTGAAGGGAGACAAAAGTGCGGAACTAGGGGGACAGATCATTGTCGATGTGGCAGGGGCGGTAGAGAAACCTGGCGTGTATAAATTATCTAGTGGATCCAGGATCGGTGATGTACTCGTCTTGGCTGGAGGACTCTCGGCTAGTGCAGACCGAGACTGGGTGGCAAAAACCATAAATTTGGCAGAAGAAGTAAAAGATGGGGGGAAGATATTTATTCCTGCTATAAATTCTAGGGAGACACAGGGTTCCACCTCTACGGAAATCAAAATCAATATAAATACTGCGAGCATTTCAGAGCTGGATAGTCTCACCGGGATAGGGGAGACTAGAGCGAAACTAATCATGGATAATCGACCATATAGTAAAATTGATGATCTGGTAAGTAAATCGATAATCCCTGAATCAGTGTATGAGAAAATTAAAAATAATATTACTGTTTACTAGTTTAGTCGTGCTCCGCTTTGCTATGCAAGCGAGTCCTTTGCCTAATACTTGGACACCAGAATCAAAGATCAGATTTACCGCAATGATTATTCAAGAAGTGGAATACACTGATTCACAAACGATCGTGCGAAGTGGAATATGGTATATCAAAATGCGAGGTTATGCGGTAATTATACCTGGTAGCCGAATGGCCTTTGTAGGCACTGTGACCCCGAAACTGCTAGGCAATAAAGTAACTCAAATAGTCATGGTGGATCCGATATTTGAGGTAATCGAACACACTAGGTGTGTGGGTGGGTTTCACATTGAGTGCATAGTGATAGCGCTTGGCCAACTACGCCATAATTGGGTTCACATACTGGAAAAAAATTTACCCGAGCCTATGTCTAGCTTGGCTGCGGGAATCCTATTGGGAATACAGGGTAAAATGCCGGAGGCATTTCATCAGTCGCTGATTTCGACTGGCACTCTACACATTGTGGCGGCGAGCGGATATAACGTCACGATTGTAGCTGTAGTCCTAATGAGTATCGTGGGGAGGGTAATAGCGAAGCAATATGCAATTATGATTGGAATCTTGGGAATTATTACTTATGTGCTATTGGCTGGATCATCGGCCTCTGTAGTGAGAGCTGGAATTATGGGGAGCTTAACTCTGATTGCCTATTATTTTGGAAGAGTGGCTGAGGCTAAACGGCTTTTGTGGATCTGTGGGGTAATTATGATTTTAGTAAATCCCTTGATGATCGTGGATATTGGGTTTCAACTATCATTTGTGGCGACGGCTGGATTATTATATATAAAGCCATGGATAGCTAGATACGGGTCGAAGAATAAATTCTTTGATGAGTATCTCTACCCCACTTTGGCAGCAACACTGGCAACTATGCCGATAATACTGATCCAGTTTGGGAGAGTATCTTGGATTTCACCAATAGTAAATATGCTGATATTGCCAGTAGTACCACTGATTATGTTGCTCACGACAATTACGATAGGGATCGGTTCTTTGAGCGTGCTACTTGGTCAATTGGGATCTTTGATCCTATACTTCCCTTTGTGGTATATGGTAAAAATCATTGAGATGTTTGGGTAGAATATAAATATGAAGAAATGGTGGTACGGAATCGGATTAATTATTGGATTTGTAGGAATGGTCATATCACAACGACCTAGTGAGCGGGCGAGAATGGTGGTGTGCGACGTAGGCCAAGGCGATGCAATACTGATAATCAAGGGTAGTAACCAAGTATTAATTGATGGGGGGCCAAGTTCTGATAAAATCCTTTCTTGCCTGGAGAAGAATGTTCCATTTTACGATAGATCATTAGAGCTTATAGTTTTGACGAACACTGACTTCGATCATATGAATGGTTTAGGTGTTGTCCTTCAAAGATATAGAGTGATGCAGTTTGTGACATCTGATGGAGTACATGAGAGTGATGCGTTGGATAAATTCATCCAAATACTAAGTGAGAACGAGGTGGTGCCAGTGGCAGTATCTAGGGGTGACACAATTAGAGTGGGTAAGAGTAAAACTAGTTCAGAATTGGTCTTTGATGTCTTATGGCCCCCAGATACAATTGAGCAAAATGTTGCGATCTTTGGTGGTTATTTGGATAAGTCACAGCGTGAGCAGATATTAGGAGCGAGTGCCAAAAGGGGTAACCTCAACGAGAGGTCGGTAGTACTGCTTTTACTAGAGGGTGGTAAGAAAATACTCTTGACTGGCGACTCTGGTGACCAGGCAGAGAAAGTACTGGTTGATAAGGGTAATCTACCCGACATAGACATACTCAAAGTAGGTCATCATGGATCAAAGTATGCAAGTAGCTTGAAGTTCCTGGAAAAAGTGAGGCCGGAACTGGCCATTATCTCGGCGGGTGTCAAAAACCGCTATGGGCATCCAACGACAGAAACTCTTGGTAGGTTAGAGCAAGTAGGTGCAAAAATCCGTAGAACTGATACTGAGGGAACGATAGAGATCCAGCTTTAAATTTGTAATGGAAAATATAGAACACTTGCATAAAATAGATTATTTGGATAATATAGAACGTATGGAAAAACCATTTGATCAACAACTCTCTAGGATGTCGAAAAATCAACTGCTGATCCTCCGAGCTATGCTGGTTCGTACCGATACGATCATGACAACACGTGAACTAGCGAGGAAAACGGGGATTGTGGAGAAACAACTGGGTGGAGTACTCTCTGCCCTATCACGAAAGCAAGTCCAAGATGAGCATTTAATTGAAGCCATGGGGAGAGATGGTGGTTACGGGCTACGCTGGCGACTCAATAGCAAAGCCATCACTCAAGTGTTAGCAGTGAATAAAGTTAAACTGCTAATTTTGAGCTACAATTAATATTTTACTAGTTTTTACAAGGGTTGTGATAGTTGTAAAGTCTTGTCAGTATAACTTGGGAAGTGTATGGTAAGAGATAATAACGTGTTTAAGATATAGGATATTAATTTAATCAGCTAAAAATATTTTGTATAAATAATGTTCTATCTAGCTAATTTTAGGTGATTGGAATAATTAACCAGGTTTAATGTCTGTAAACTTTGAGTAATATTTTTGAACAATAGCGGATATTCAAGGTAAATTATTTTTATATTTTAATTTTTGTGATCAAGATTAATGGCTAGAATAAATATATTACAGGGTTTGTAATAGGGGTATTAAAGACTGTTAAAGTCAAGGAATATGCTAGGATAAAGATATGCTTGAAATGGGATTATATAGTGCCATGGCCCCACTTGCTCTACTCCTGCTGAGCTCGCTCTGGCAGTACCCGGCAGTGCTAGAAGAGGTGGTGAAGTGGGGAGTGTTGAGGACAGGACCAGAAAAGGGGAATGGTTTTTTGGTGGGATTGATATTTGGAATATCAGAGACAATTCTCTTTACAACGAATGCATGGACAGGTGGGCAGTGGCACCCGATCTTTTTGCGACTGTTGCTAACTGTGCCAATGCATGTTCTAACTGCGATGCTGATTGCGTGGGGAATGCAAAAGCGACTAACGGTAGCTATGTTAATTGTGGCAATGTTGGCCCACGCTACATTTAATTATTTAGCTAAATTTATTTTGTAACGTAGACAGATATAATTTTGATCAAAAGTTCTGGTTTCTAAAAGAGTTAGAGTTTTGGGTTTGGATAAACCAAGTGAGGTCACTGGGGTCCCTGACTCTCCCACAATTAAGGGATAAATGATGAGTGTCAAATAATCAACCAAGTTATCCTGAATCCAGAGAGCATTCATGGGTGTACTATGAATGGTCAAATTTTTTATTTTGTGCCTATTAAGTAAGTCCATGATCTCTTTGGGAGTGAGGGGATCTTTAATAATAAGCAGATTTTTAACAGTTTGCTCTAAGTAGGTGACCCCATTCGTACTGAGTGATTGAGTAAAGTCGAGAACTACGAGACTCAAATCCTCTTTCTCAGGCTTGCTAATTTTGTGATTAACACCTGAGAGAGCCATGACCTCGCCGGTTGTGAGAGTATAGGAATCACTTGTTGAGAAATCGTAGAATTGCTGAAGGTAGCCAGTAACATGGGGTTGAACTCGCCAACTAGGGTCTTTGTCGGTAATGATCGAATCCCGAGAGACTAGTTTGCCGTCTGCAGAGATAGGAAGGATTAGAGTAGATATTGGTCGCTTCATTGCTCTACTATAAACTTAGAGCTCACCCAGTAGCCTTTGAACTCGTCACCTTTGGAGAAACCAATTTGGGTCCAATCGTCTTTGGTATTAAAAACTAGAACATCTTCTGAGGTTTTGATAGACATCACAATGTCGGCATTGGTGGTGGGATTGTTGCGTAGATTAACGGAACTATCTTCTGGAACGGTGAGGGTAAACGTTTGAATTGTGGATGATGATGGTTCGGGAACAGGCGAGGCGACTAGACTTGGGATTGGACTTGGGGATAAGACGGGAGTAGTAGAGGGAGTAATTTGATTGATCACATTATTTTTGAAAGGCGTGAGTCTAGTCAGATAAATAGTACTGACTGAGGTGATAACTACAACCACGGTAATAATGGCGGGCATTTGCCAGGAAGGAGTAGGTGGTGTCTCGAGACTTGATGAGGAGACGTGATCATCTGGTAGATTGGGCTTGGAGGTGACGCCTAGTTTTTTAAAATAAAGAGAGAGAAAAACAAAACCAGCAACAACTACGAGAATAATACCAAAGGTGGCTGTTGTTCCAACCCCACCAACAAAGCCTAGGATCGAGCCATTACTGCTAGCTTGGGCCACAAGATTTTCTAATTGAGTCATATTGGACTTAGCATTGGCGAGCTTCAGCTGTGCTTCTCGGTAGGCTCTGATGCGATTTTCTGGTTTGACATTTTTGCTTTGTGATTGCAGGAGTTGTGTGAGCGTGTCTTCAATGCTAGATTTAAGCACAAGTCCTTGTGATAGATAAGTGGTTTTTTGTAGAGGTGTCATGAGCTCAGAGATTTTGGTTTTGAGTGCGGTTAATTCCTCTGATTTTAATTTCCAAATATCTTGAACTTCTACAGAGACAATGCGAGTATCCCCTGGACCCAGGTCATATGTACCAGTTACGACGAGGGTTTCTTTGTCCAAGTCGTAAGCGGAAGAGAGCGAGGAGTCGAGGGTGATAATATCCTCGATCTTTAACTCTTTGGGGAGATAGAATTTGAGAGGAGCAGCCTGAGCTATAACATTACTGGGATTGGTGATCACTGCGCGAAAAATAATACTGCCTTCTTCTAGCCATAACCCCCTAATTGGGCTATTGGCCGAACTAGCTAAGATATTGCGATTTAGGCCGATCAATCCCTGTAGGCTAAAAGTCAGGTTTTTGAGGGCGTCTTTGCCGGTGGCCTTGGGATTACTTGGGGTAACGACAGAGTCACCTCCAGGATAATCGTTAATAGCGAGAATCTTTGCCTGACTATCTTTAACTCTTTTGGTGAGAACAGATTCCCCCGCACCGTCCCAATCTTCTAAAATAAGTGAGAGTTTTTGTGACTCAGATTGTAGGAGTGCATCTCGATCCGACACTCCAGCGAGAAAGCCAAAAAGAGTAGAATTACCACTTTCGCTACTGACATCACCAAGAGCGTTTTCGAAGGTTGAAAGGGAATCGATGATTGTAAAAAGAGTTGAGGGGGGAGCGTTGCCTTTATTAACTGTGATACTGGCAATTAGAGAGGTGAGGGAGGATTTGATCACTAGGTTTTGTTTAATAAGATCATGAATAACGGGATTGTTCCAGGATTTACTCAAATCAGAAAGGGAGCTAGGATCGGTCCATGACCCAGCAAGAGTGGTGAGTTCTTGATTGAGGGCGTCACTCCCTAGATGCGACCATTTACCATCAAGTGTGAGGAGACGTGATTTGGTAGTTTGGACCAGATCATAGAGCGTGCTAGCTTGTTGCTTACTTCCGCCCAGTTTGGCAGATAAATCGGGAGAATCATTGTCTTCGAGTGAGAGGGTGACAATTGGGGCATTGACGAGTTTTTCCAGGAGCTCGCGTTGCTTGGTTTGCTCGGTAATAATATTTTGTAGTGTCGATGGTGCTGGAGTTGAGCTAGTGAGCGAGCGATTGTCGATTCCCCAGATATCGGTGATTAATGAACCAAAGGAGGTCATAGTCCGGCCTGAATAACCCCAAATATCTGAGACTAAGGAGCCAAAGGAGGTAAGGGATCGTGAAGAGTAGCTCCAAATATCTGAGACAAGAGAGCCGTAACTTGTGAGAGTGCGGTCGGAATAACCCCAGATGGCGGCGGGGGTGAGTGAGGAGCCAGAGGCTGTCTTAACTTCAAAAGATTTGTCGAGACAGACGGCGCCAGTTGCTGGAGTACAACAGATAGTCGCAGTGTATAGGCCTTCGGTCGTGCCCACGCTCGCGTCATAGCTATACCACCCGTCAGAGCGACTAGTCATGGCTTGACTAGTGATAAAGGCAGTGCCATTTGGATATTTGGCGTTTAGAGTACATGTTTGGCTGGGGAGGGCGGTGTAGGAGTCATCGTAGAGAAATTCACCAATAGTGCAAGTCGATGAAGTGATGCATTGCTGATAATCGCCGGCTTTGGCAGACAGAGACGATAGGAGATAAATTAAAGTTGATAGAAAAAAAGTGGTGAGCAGACGAGAATTCATAGGCTCAGGTCTTTTTTTTGGTTGATTTTTTGACTGGTAAATCCTCTTCATCTTCGTCGTTTAAGCCACTGCGAAACTCTTTCATAGCTTGTGCAATACCCTTGGCTAGCTCGGGGAATTTTTGACCGCCAAAGAGAACCATTAAAACAATGGCAATAATTAAAATTTCGCCTGTGCCGATGTTCTGAAACATAAAAAACCTCCTATCTCTCAGTGTAGAGAGATAGGAGGTTAGTGTCAAGAGAAAAAAAGGAATTATTCGTCAGATTTAAGAGCGCCTTTGAGATCTTTGGCGGCCCGTTTAATCTCAACCTTGGATTCACCAAGATTCTTGCCCATTTTGGGAAGAAATTTGGCACCAAATAGAACAATTATGACCAAGACAATGATCAAAATTTCTGTTGTTCCGATATTTGCAAACATACTACTCCTTTTTATTTATCTTCTTTACTAGCTTTGCGGAATTCCTTAATTGATTCGGCAATGCCGCGCATCAACTCGGGAATTTTCTTCCCACCAAAGAGGACTATGATCAGAAGGGCAATGATCACGATCTCGGTGGTACCTATGTTCTGGAACATATGACCTCCTTTATTTATTAATAATTAAGTTTTAGTCTTTTTAGAATCGTCCGTCAAGGCCTTTTCGAGTTCGGCTTTGGCTTTTTTGAGTTCTTTGCCTGATTGTCCTAGGCCACGGGCTAATTCTGGGAGTTTTTTGCCACCAAAGAGGACGAGGAGGACAATGGCAATGATGACAATTTCTGTGGTACCAATATTTTTGAACATAAAATTTATACCTTCTTGTTTAATAGTAGCGTTATCTCAAACAGAAGTAAAGGGGGGATACTCAAGAGGGCAAGCGAGATGATATCGTTGGGGGGAAGGAAGGCGACAAATACAAGGATTCCAGCGTAGATGTATTTACGAGATTTTTGGAGGAGAACAATCTTGATAATTTTGAGTCTAATGAGGGCGGAGAGAATGATTGGAAGTTCAAAAATAATGGCGAGAGAGATGCCAGTTGAAATAATCTGAGTAAAAAAATGGGAGACGTCCCAGAGGTTGTTAACGGCAAACTCGGTAGTAGTCTGAGAGTAGAGCGTGATGATAAATTGGATAATCCAAGCACCAAAGATAAAACCAACAACAAATAAAACAAGACTGGCTGGGTAGAGGCGAAAGAGTAGTTTGTACTCTTTGGGGGCGAGAGCGGGACGCACAAAAGAAATGAGATGGTATCCAAGAAGAGGGATAGCGAGAATGAGACCGATGAGAATGCCAGTATTGACGGCAAGATCAATAAATTGGTAGGGTGAAGTGAGGACTAGATTAATCCCGTCCATTTTGAAAAGATGCATGATAAAGCTAAGAATTTTTTGATAGTAAATAAATCCAATCCCACAGCCAACCCCAAAAACAATAAACACGTGCAGAAGTTTGCTCTGAAGTTCTTTGAGGTAGGGGGTGTATTTGAGGATGGCGACGTCGAGCGAATTTGATTGTTCTACACTTGATGTTTCTAAGGTCATACTTTTAGTATAGTGGATCGACTCGGTGCTGGCGAATACTTTACAGGGACGGACCCTGTAAAGTAGGAGGCTTTTTGATATAGTTATTTATCTAGAGTAAGATAATCGTTTTCCCTAGGGTGGTCGAGTGGCATGTCGACAAAATTTTGATAGGAGTTGCGAGGATTGGTTTTGGAAAAATAAGTGAGAATATTTTCAGGCTGGATCCAATCTTGATGGATTTTACCTAAATAATTGGCATAACTAGAATAGGGATAATCGGCGATATTGGAGACTAGAGAATGGGGATTTTGATGAATATATTTGGTAACCCAGAGGAACTGATTCTCATGTTCGATCATCACGGCTTTGTATATGCCCTGAAAAAGAGGTCCAACTCTTTCATATTTTTTGTTAAAATACATAGAATAGCGTGTGGCAAGCGAGCGCATAAAATGAGACATAGAGTCTTTTTCAATAGATCTTAGAAGAATGTGAAAGTGATTGGGCATTAGGCAGTAGGCAACAAGCTCGATGGTTTTTCCGTGGTTGTTGGGCTGGCGGGAAGGAGCATATATTGTTTTTCCGGCATCTGACAGGGTCCGTCCCTGTAAAGTATGAGCAAAGCGACGATCGATAATCTGGGGAGGAGTGAGGTAGAGTTTGAGGCAACCGAGGAAGGCTACGTAATCCTCATGATCCTCGAAGATTGTGCGTTTTTCGACTCCTCGGTTGTAGATGTGATAATAGGTATGGTCAACAAAAGTTTTATTGCGGTTTTTGGCGGGCATAATATCAGTGTATCTTACAGGGTCCGTCCCTGTAAAGTACTACTTGATGGTGGCAAGGGTAGCCTTCTTTTTGATAATTTGGACAATCTTGCCTGCAGAGCCACTGATGTTGTGAGTTGCCAAAATCTCGTTCCAAACTGAAGAGGGGATCGTCACGTCGAGTCCAGTCATTAGGCGATCGTGCTCCTCGGTGGTCAAAGCGGATCCACCGGTATTGACAATCGTGGAGGCGGCTGACTGTACTAGTTTGACTTGCACCCCAGGGGTGTAGGCGATAGGATTGCCTCCAAGTCCACCCACGATGTTTCCACCTTTTATTTCGGCTTGATAATTGCCCTCCCAAAATTTGATTTGCCAATTGGGGTAGAGATTGACAGTAATTCCAGTCAAAATTCCGCCTCCCAAACTTTCTTTACCTGAGGCATCTGCTATTTTGGGATAGCCGATTCCGGGAGCCAAGAGGGCTTCTTGTTGGCGAATTTCGTCGATCAAATCTTGGATCAAGAGAGTAGTTTGCGGATTGGTGACACTAATAATTTGCAAATGAAAATCAAAGAGTAATGCCATGGGGACATTATAAACTAAGTAACGATCGAGTCGGCAGTACGAATAGCAGCGACTGATAATCCTGAGGTAGTGACAGTACCTGAGGTTTCAAACGGTAGGATGCCCTTTTTGCGGACACGCACAAGTACGGCCTTGTTGCCGTTGACGGTGTCATACAGAACAATTTTACTCACGGTTGTAGAGCTAGCTGTCTCGTCTAGGAAGGGAATATAGATGGTGTCGGATGCAGTGTAGACGACTGGGAGATTGTTGAATGAGTATCCGTCACTGATTACCCAGGTGTTGAGCGTACCACCTTGGAGTGGAGTATGAAGAACATCATAAGTACTACCAGAAACTAAAGTGACGGAGATGACGTGAGCCCAGGACACATCGGTGGTATTGCGGATCAAATCTCCGGGTAAAATATTGGCTAGATTGGCATTGGTAGCCCTGAGCGTGCGACCGGTGACATCGGCAAGGATGGCAGTACCTGAGGGGATGCCTAAGGTAACTAGGGTAAAGGTAGAGCCAGTCCAGGAAACGTAGCGGAAACGATGCTCGGTGTTGAGTGAAACATCAACCACCCGAACGATACCAGAATCTGGGGTATCGGTGGTGATTGTGGGGGTACCGTCGGTGATGATCGCAGTGGCACCAAGAGTGTTGCTACTTGTGTGTGATTGATAAAGATTTTTGTCCACCAGCCCGCCACTAGTGCGAAATACTGTGACGCGATCGCCTGAGACTACGGAGGAAACAGTGATGGTAATCGAAGCGTAGGGAGCACGAGTGA
>Ga0335397_10000911_pt1 | contig 40118 bp, 40 predicted proteins | sample MAT04_FD_205740 | JGI IMG/M metagenome (GOLD analysis project Ga0335397, IMG submission 205740) | Freshwater microbial communities from Lake Fryxell liftoff mats and glacier meltwater in Antarctica - MAT-04 (spades assembly) (version 2) ... | reverse complement strand
CTCCAACCATCAACGCGACGGGCACATGCAGATGGCGCAACCGGCCGGGCGCGTCGCCTATGAGCCCAACTCCTTGTCTGAAGACTCGCCACGCGAAGCGCCTGACAAGGGCTTTCATAGCGCTGCGATAACTGAAACCGGTGAGAAAGTTCGCATTCGTGCCGAGCGCTTCGCCGACCATTACAGTCAGGCGCGTCAGTTCTATCTCAGCCAAACCGTGTACGAGCAGGCACATATCGCCTCGGCGCTAGTGTTTGAGCTTTCCAAGGTCGAACATGTGCACGTGCGTGAGGCAATGGTCGGTCATTTGCGACATATCGAAGAATCCCTCGCCAACCGGGTCGCCGCGGGTCTTGCGTTGGACAAAATGCCAGATGCACCGGTGGCCGCAGCGTCCGTGCAGGAAATGAAGCCTTCGCCCGCATTGCAGATTATCGGCAAGATGAAAGAAACGCTCACGGGGCGCACGATTGGCATCCTGATCACAAATGGTTCTGACGGCGCTGTTTTGGAGAAGATTAAGAAGGCCGCGACGGACGCGGGTGCTATCGTGAAGATCGTCGCCCCTAAAGTGGGGAGCGTGAAGCTTGCTGGTGGCTCGGTGCTGATTGCTGACGGACAATTAGCGGGTACCCCGTCTGTGCTATTCGACGCCGTCGCTGTCATCCTCTCCGACGAGGGTGCAAAAGCGTTATCGATGGAAAGCGCCGCGATCGATTTTGTGCGCGATGCTTTCGGTCATCTCAAGGCAATTGCTGTCGACAAAGGCGGCCAAGCGCTTTTGAGAATAGCGAATGTCGGACAAGACGCGGGTGTTGTGGATACCAACGAACCAGACGCATTTATTGCTGCGGCAAAGACACGCCAATGGGATCGAGAAAAGTCCGTTCGAATGTTGGCGTAACCGCCAGAACTGTCCCATACGTTACATTTTCGAATAGCCAGGAGGAACTGTGATGAACCCTGAATTGCACACGAGTATCCCGAGCCGGACGACGCCAAGTTGATTGAGGAGATGGTTGCGGTAGCCGTCGAGCGGATGTAGCCCCAGGGTGGGTGCATGCGCCGCGGCCAGCATGCCAAGGCTACCGGTTGTGTACGGGGGGTGCTCACCACCCGTACACAACCGGAGGACCTGCGCTATTATGATTTCTCTCTTGGCAGGCAGGGCTATTATTCACAACATGCAGTTTTCGTGGCCCCGATACATCAAACCGCGTACATCAAAGGTTCACCGGCCGCCCTTTTGGACGGCTCTTTTGCTGTAAGAATCCTATCGTTTGCGCTGACGACAGCGCCGCCTCCTTTTGCTATGCTTTGAAGGCAAGGAAGATCGGTTTTCCGGGATAGCGGCAGAAATCGCCTGCGCGCAGCAAAAGGAAGGGTGAACAATGGGTCGTCTCACATGGATTGTCGTTGGGTTGTTGGCCGGTTGGCTGGCCAGCCAGGTGATGCGCAGTGGGCGTTATGGGCGCGTTGGCACCATCATTGTGGGCGCTGTGGGCGCTGTGATCGGCGGTTTCCTGGCCGGATCGTTCTTGAATATATCCCGCATGAAGTTTGCGGTATCTAGCAGTCAATACAAAGGAGATGAACATGAAAGGCCGGCACAGTGATGGTGGTTCTAAGGTCAATCGGCTGCTGGTGTTGTTGGCCGGGCTGCTGCTTGGTGCTCTGACTGGCACGGTCGCGATGCTGTTGCTGGCGCCACGGTCGGGGGAAAAGACACGGTCGCAAATTCAGAAGCAAGGCGCGAAGTTGCGCCATCAGGCGGCTGAAAGCATGGATGACGCGGTGACGGAGGCAGGGGACAAAGCCCACCAGTTTACTGACAGTGTACAGAGTGGGGTTGGTGAACTGCAGCAACACGCACAAGAATTTCTCAGGGAGAGTACGAAATAACATCTGTTCAATCCCTACAGCATCTTCAGAAACGTGCTGATAGCCAGCGCGGCGTGCAGTCGTTATGATGATTGCACTGCGCACGAAGATCCAGGTAAATAAGTAGAGACGAAGGAGAGTGTTCCCAGGGTGCATCAGTCGCGCCCTCCGGGGGATGCTCAGAGGAGAGGAGAACTGACCAATGCCGTTCAACGAGAGATCCCGTTTGGATACATCCCAGGTTGAGGACCGGCGCGGCCGGGGGCTGGGAACGTCGGTGGCCGTCGGCGGCGGCGGACTCGGCCTGGTGGTCTTGCTGGTGGCGTTGTTGCTGGGCGTGAACCCTGGCGACCTGGCGAACATGGCTGCGCAAGCGCCATCGGCATCGACTGAGAACGCCAGCGAAATCAACAACCTAGAGCAGCAGTGCCAAACGGGGGCGGACGCAAATACCCGTGAGGATTGCCGCGTCGTCGGCTTCGTCAACAGCATCCAGGCTTTCTGGACCGACGAATTTGCTCGCCAGGGAACCCAGTACATCCCAGCCAAGACACAGCTTTTCACGGGGTCAACGCAGGCCGCTTGTGGATACGCTACCGCTGCGGTAGGGCCGTTCTACTGTCCGGAGGACCAGAAAGTCTATATCGACCTCGCCTTCTTCGACGAACTACATACGCGTTTTGGCGCTGAGGGTGGCCCGTTCGCCGAGGCCTACGTGCTGGCCCACGAGTACGGTCATCACGTGCAGAACCTCGCCGGTGCGTTGGACGAGTCGGGTGGCTCAGGCGCCACGGGGCCGCAGAGCGCGTCAGTTCAGAGTGAACTCCAGGCTGACTGTCTGGCCGGCGTCTGGGCGTACCACGCCACCGAAACTGGCTACTTGACGCAGTTGACGGATGAGGAGATCGCCCAGAGCCTGGACGCCGCGGCTGCCGTGGGCGACGACCGCATCCAGCGCGAGGCACAGGGCTACGTCTCGCCCGAGTCGTGGACCCATGGATCGTCCGCGCAGCGGCAGCAGGCGCTGAAGAACGGTCTGCAGACTGGAGATCTGGCCGCCTGCGAGACGGCCGGACGGACGCCTTAGCATTCCACCTCCTGCAGACCTGGCTCTCGTGCGAGAAAGGGTATGGTGATAGAGGATCTGGCAGGAGAGCCGGATTAATTCATTTATGACACAAGTGTGTCCGAGCGTGCCGCCAATGACGCCGATCGTAGTGAGGCATAGGCGGGGCTGAAAAACTCCGTGTCTTCCAAGCTATCCTCGATGCCGAACGTGCCCAGGGCATCGACAAGACCCCTTGGGCCATAGTGGTCCATAGCCCGAACTTCGGCTGGGGTTGGCTGTAGGTCGTGCGCAGGAATGTCCTGCACAATCAGCACAGGGGTTTTCCCGTACATGATGAAACTGAAGGCCACCTCGCCGTAGAGAAAGCGGAGGTTCCCAGAATAGCCGTGAGCGCTCAAGACGACCAGGTCCACCGCTTGTTCATCCACCAACTGATGCAAGGTCGCAGGCACATGATCACCTACCAGGACATGTCCGAGTACCGATGAAGGCATCCTGGACTGCAGTTCATCAACGTACCCCTTCGCCTCCTCGTAATTGCGCTTTACGATGCGATCCGCCAATTCGGTATCCTCGCGTGTCAGTGGCAGGCGGTGGGGCATCTCCGGTGATCTAACGACGTGCGCCAACAAGATCTCTGCTTCCTGTGCACGCGCCAGGGTGGTCGCCAGGGGTCATGGACAACTTCGGCTCCTGAAACGGGGCTTCCGGCTCCCCGCGCTCTACGCCGTTGATGACTGGGGCCGCCTGACAAAAAAGCGTGTTTTGCCCCACTGGTAGATGTAGATGCTGATCACGAGCCAAACGCTGCCCAATAAATAGGCGCCGATCACATCGCTGGCCCAATGGTCGCCGAGATAGATGCGCGATAAGCCAATTAATGCGACCAGGCTGCCCAAGAACGCAAGCAGGATCGTGCGCACGGGTGATGGCTTAAGCAGCGCATAGCCCAAGAAGAATAGAAACCCAAAAAAGGCGGTATAGGTAAGCACATGCCCGCTGGGGAAGCTATACCCATTGACTTGTTGCAGGACATTAACCAGGTCAGCACCCGGGCGCGGCCGGTGCACGATGACCTTGGCGAGTTCAACCAGGCCTCCGGCACTGAGCGCGACCGTAAGCGTCATGACCGCTTCCCACCGTAATCCAATCAGAAACAACAAGACGGTGACCATGGCGACCAGCACATAGATTTGGGGCGCGTACCCGACGATGCTTACCCACCACATAAAACTGGCGAACCAGGCGAAGTGGATGGTTTGCACGGCGCGGGTCACGCTCAAATCAATGGCGAAATAGTTGGACATACTGGCCAGCACGACCAGAATGCCGAAGGCCGCCGTGGCCACGACAAGGTATTCTTCAAAGATGTGGGTGCGCCAGCGATTCGGTTGGCGGCTCTTCCCCATTTACTTGTACGGCACCCGGCGGGATGGATTCCACACTTCATAAGCTTTCAACATGATTTGCTCCCTCGCAATATGGCGCCTGGACGTACTTGTGCTGAGTGTAAGCGGCTCCGTGAGCCGCTATGATGGGACCATGCTCCTTTTACTCTGTCTACTATAACGACCCGGACAACCCGCGGCTATCAGCGCACAGCCGATTAGCCTGTAGGTCAATGCTTCGATCGGTTGACGGTATTTGGACTACACGCGGGCAATACAGACCATGCGTGTGGGCCAAATACTGAGCGCCAGGGCGAACCGCGCGCTAAACCAAGCCACTCTCGATCGCATAATGGGTGAGTTCGGCATTCGTCTTCATGTTCATCTTGTCCAACAGTCGCGCACGATAAGTGCTGATCGTTTTGGGACTGAGCGCCAATTCGGTGGAAATCTCCTTGACTTCCTTGCCGGAAGCGATCAAACACAGCACCTGATACTCGCGATCCGACAGGTGTGTATGCAGCGGTTGGTCATCGTCATGCCGGGCATACAACACCAGCTCGTCGGCCACCGCCGCGCTGATATATTCCCCGCCAAGCAAGATCTTGCGGATCGCCTGCACCAGTTCTTCCGGCGCGCTCTCTTTGTTCAAATAGCCCGCGGCCCCGGCTCTGATCGTCCGTACCGCATACTGGTCTTCTGGAAATATGCTGAGAATCAACACCGGCAGTTGTGGATGCTCAACCTTGATCTGTTTTAGCGCTTCCAGTCCATTGCCTCCAGGCATGGCCAGATCAAGCACCACGACATCCCAGCGCTCGTTGCTGACCAGCCCTAGCAGCTCCTGCGCATTGCGCGCTTCACCAAAAGCAACCTGGCCAAACGCGTCGGCTAGAATTTGCTTGACGCCCTGGCGCACGACGGCGTGATCATCGGCCAACAAGATTCTGAGCATCGCACTTCTCCGATTCACATCATTCACGTTGCAGAACAGGAATGGACACCGTGACGATGGTCCCGTCGCCAGGCACGCCGCGAATGTCGAAGGTGCCGCCCAGATGCTTGGCGCGCTCGCGCATTCCGAGCAGGCCCAGCGAGTGCATCCCCGCGATTTCTTGCACTTGAATCCCTCGCCCATCATCGTGAATGTTGAGCGTCAATGCTTCAGATGTGGCGGCCAGTTCAACCTCGATATGGTGTGCGTTGGCGTGGCGCGAGACGTTTGTCAACGCTTCCTGAAAGATGCGGAATAGCGCCAAGGACTCGGCACGGGCCAAGGGCAAGTCTTCAGCGGAGACATGCACGGCGCACACAATGCCCGTGCGTTTCTCGAAATCGCGCGCCTGCCATTCGATCGAGGCCGCCAGCCCGAGGTCGTCCAACATGCCCGGCCGCAATTCGGTCGCGATGCGCCGCACGGTTTTGATCATCGTATCCATCTGCGCCGTGATCGTTTTTGCCTTTACGGCGAGGCTGACGTCCTTTGGCCCCAACTGATCCGCCAACCACGCCAAATCGAACTTCATAGCCGTCAACGCCTGCCCCAGTTGATCATGCAGATCGCGTGCGATTTGCGTCCGTTCCTCTTCGCGCGCCAATTCCAGATTGGCGGCCAGCGCCTGCAATTGCGTGGATGACTCTTTGAGATCGGCGACTGTCGCCAGGCGCTGCTGATACGCCAAGGCATTTTGGATGGCGATGGACGCGGCTGGCGCGAGCGACATAAGCATTTCTTGATCGCTAATTGTAAAGCCCGCGTCGTCCTGTTTGTTGTGGATGTCAAAATAGCCGAGCACCTCACCAACCGAATCCAGGATCGGCGTACAGATAATAGAGCGCACATCCGCATTGATCGCGATCTCATGTTGGATCACCGGATCGTGGGCAGCATCGCTCGTGCCGTACGGGATTTTGTACTGCAAAACCCAACCGGGGATACCTTCTCCCAACGGCCACGTGTACTCAAACGGGCTCGCTACGCCTCGCCGAAAATACTTATGGACAGTCATGCCGCCAGCGGTGCGCAGCCCGGCGAAGCCGCTTTCGCCGTCAACAATGCGGATGGCTTCTTGCGCCAGCTCGTCCAGGATGGTGTCCACATCGAGCGTCGTATTCAGTTTGTTGCTAATGCGAAAGAGGGTTTGGATCGTGGCTTCGGACTGCTTCAACTGTGCGACCACAGCGCTCAACTCGATGGTGCGTTCGCCGACGCGCTGTTCGAGTTCTGCATTTAGTCGTTGGCTCTCACGGTAAAGCCTGGCCTTGTCCAGATAGATGGCGATGTGGCTGACGAGATTCTCGGCCAGGGCGAGGGCGTTCAGATCAAAGCGGCGACCTGATTCGGCGGCTACAAAAGTGATCGCGCCGAAGGTTTGCGGGCGCGCCACCAGCGGCACGATCATGTACGATTTGATCGCTGCCGCGGCCGCCCATAGGTCGGCGGCCACATCGGTAACCAATTTTGGTTCGCCGCTGCGCAACACAGCGGGTAGTCCATCCGTATCATCGTTGGGCAGATGGTATTGCAGCCAGTCGTAGGCCGCTTGCGGTTTTGCCATCTCAGCAGGCGCCAACGCAACCTGCTCGATCGCGCCATCGGCTTGCACCAGGTGAACGGCGCACCAGTCGGCAAGCTGCGGTACGGCAAGTTTCGCCAGAGTCGTCAGCGGCGTTTCGTAATCCACGGCATTGGCAAGTAGTGCAGCGGCCTCTGCCAATAGCCGGTTGGCCTCCTGGATCTGTTGGTGTTCAGTGCTGTTCTGTGCAATGCCAACGATACTGATCAGCGTGTGCTGCTCGCTTTGAATGAGCGAGGCGCTAACATGGGCCATAAAGGTCATGCCATCTTGCCGCTGCACGAGAACTTCTCCCGACCAGCTCGCGCCGCGCTGCAGGTGCTCCAAGTTCGCGCGAGCCGACTCCATCAGCAGCGGGGTTGCTAAGACCTCGACGATGTTGCGACCTTGCACGTCCTCCAGTGTCCAGCCGTAGAGCGACTCGGCAAAACGGTTCCAGAAGATGATGCGGCCTGTCAGGTCAACAGCCACAATTGCCTGCTCCACCGCATTGAGCAGTTGCGCATGCAGACGATGTTTCTCTTCAGGCGATAAAGACCCTGGCTGAAGCTGCATCGAACCGGCCCACCTTTCTCCGCATAGTACTCGACAACGTGAACAGCCCTCAAAACGTCGTCACTAACGACAGTATAACCCCAGTCAGTCCAGCCAGCGCGATCAAATGGGCCTTGTGGATCCGGCGTAGGACGAAACCTGACAACTAAATGTGTTGAATGCTTACAACCTCTTCATAGACGTGCTGATGGTCGGCGCGGCGTGAAGTCGCTATCATAGTTGCAGATGAGACAACTCGTCTGCAGCTTTTGGGTAACGAAGCCCTAGTGATGAAGTGAAGGGGAGGATTCCTATGTTTTGGACAATTGTCGTAGTGCTCCTGGTACTGTGGGCGTTGGGACTCGTCGGAGGCATCGGTGGCAATTTGGTGCATGTCCTGTTGGCGCTGGCGGTGATTGTGATTGTGGTCAATCTGTTGAGGGGCCGCCGCGCGGCAATCTGATTTGAGCGATTGTGGACAGCAATCGCTCCCCAATCAGTTGTTAGTCAGTTTTGCCTTAAGGAGTTGTCCATGAGCCAAGACTTAGTGCTGTGGGATGAATATGGCTCATGGACAACAACGCATTGTCAAGGGAGTAAATAGTGTTAAAAGCCTATGAAGTGATGACGCACGAACTAGCCACATGTGCGCCGGATGCAAGTGTCGCGCACGTGGCCGCCATCATGCGCGATCGTGATATTGGTGATGTGCTCGTCTTGGAAGATGGCAAGTTGCGCGGGATTGTGACGGATCGCGACCTCGCGCTGCGTGCTCTGACCGGTAAGGGCGATCCCGCGCAGACTCCCATCCGCAAGTTTATGAATACCAAAGTCGTCACGGGCGAAACCGCGTGGAGTCTGGATCAAGTGGCTGATGCCATGGCCAAGCATCAGATTCGCCGCCTGCCGATCATGCAGGACGGACAATTGGTTGGCATTGTCTCGCTCGGCGATGTGGCCCGGCATGAAGATGAAGAAGATGTTGTAGCGCAATCATTGCAAGCCATCTCGGCGCCATCCGGGTTCGCTGCCTCAGGACGATTGGGACGCACCGGTGCCTTGATGGGTGCTACGCTGCTGGCCGCTGCGGCAACCGCGCTGATGGCCTGGCTCACTTGGAATCATTCCGGTCAGGCGCTGCGCAAACAACTGACACACGGGTTCAGCTAGAATCAATGCTCAAATCAGGGACGCACGCACACTGAGATGCGACGAGTTGTGTTAGTTCAGGAGGATAAGACCTGACTAGCATTCTCGTCGCGTTCCTGGGTGCGATAAGGAGAACTGCTATGGAGGCAAGCCAGGATGTCCTACAGGGTAAGTGGCATGAGGTCAAGGGTCAGGTGCGACAGCAGTGGGGCAAACTCACCGACGATGATGTCGCCCGACTGAGCGGAAAAACCGAAGAACTCGCCCATGTCTTGCGGCAGCGCTATGGCTACGGCAAGGTCCAGGCGGAGAACGAAATCCACAATTGGCTACGCAACCGCGTGCGAGCACCCATCGCAGTCTAAGTGTGCGTCTCGCAGCCGATAAGGGCAAGGGTTTGCGCAATTTCCCAATTGCTCAAACCCTTTTGGTACTACGAACCCACAGCATAAATTTTTTCCCAATCTGGACTGTTCTGCAAGAGGACAACAAGGCAAAGGAAACATTGGCCGTCGACGGGCTGGCCAGCTATGTCAATGCCGCCGGTCGTGGCGAGCGCAAGCATTCGCCAAGTCTGGCGAAATTCCTCGCCAAGCAGTGAGACTGGCCGATTCTGTTCAAACAATAACGATATATCGCAATAATACGGCTTGACATCTGCTTTTTCATGTACGCAGCGCGGTCGAAGAATGTCAAAACAAGGTGCGTGAGATGATTGCCACGGAGCACACGGAATGAGCACTCCAGAAAAAAGCCTGCAGGCCTATGACCACTACATCAGCCAATTGTTTGCGGTCGAGGACGATCTCCTCCAGCGGACGCGGGCCGTTATGCAACAGGAAGGCTTGCCCCCGATCAATATCTCTGCCAGCGGTGGCCAATTGCTGTACCTGCTGGCGTTAATGAGCGGGGCGCGGCGTATCCTCGAAATTGGCACGTTGGGGGGGTACAGCGCGATCTGGATGGCGCGCGCCTTGCCGGCCGACGGCATATTGATTTCGTTGGAAATCAACGAGCATCATGCTGCAGTTGCGCGCCGCAATTTGGCCGAGGCTGGACTGGCCACAAAGGTGGACGTGCGCGTCGGGCCAGCGCTGGCGACCCTGGCCGCCATGGAACAAGCAGGTGAAGCGCCTTTTGATCTGGTTTTTATCGATGCGGACAAAGACGGTTATGTCGCTTACCTGCAAAAAGCCGTGGCCCTTGTGCGCGACAATGGGTTGATCCTGGCCGACAATACGCTGCCCGATGAGGTGCTCAATGCCACCGCCGAAAGCGGCACGAAGCGCTACAACGCTGCCGTCGCTGCGCATCCGGCGCTTGTGTCGACCATCGTACCCGTGATGCGACGCCAGGGTCTTGATGGGCTGACGATCTCGGTCAAGCGTGCACGAGACGCATAAAGTCGATCAGACAGTCAGGCGCGCTCCGCGACAATAACGTTACGAGAACGGTCCAATTGCGCGCCCACACATTATGGGCGCGCACGACGGCAAGGCCGCCCACAAACATCAATGCCGAACAGTGTTTCACGCAAGTGCTTGTTCGACATCTGGGCGACGCGCCGAAGCGACAGGCGATAGTGGCTTCCCAGAATCCTGGCCAGGCGGCGACGCAAATAAGGAATACTACCGATGTCATCTGGGACAAATTGTGGTGTTCACTGTGCGTGATGTCGCACCAAGGAGACCGTGCCACGGTGCGCTATTGGCATCTGCGAGTTCAAATGTCCGCTCACTGGCAGTGCGGCGATTCGCGTGGTTGTGCCCGAACCAGAAGCCGTAACGATTGATTTATCAAGGAGAAACGAACATGGAATATCGAGTGCTCGGCAGTTCAGGGTTTAACGTGCCGGTCCTTAGCTTTGGGACAGGGACGTTTGGTGGCGACCATCCCTTCTTCAGCAAGTGGGGAAACAGTAACGTGGATCAGGCCAGCCGCATCGTCGACATTTGTCTCGACGCCGGCGCCAACTTATTTGATACGGCAGATGTCTATTCGTTTGGCCAGTCAGAAGAGATTCTGGGCCAGGCGATCGGCGGGCGGCGCGATAAACTGCTGATTTCCACGAAGGCGACCTTCCGCATGAGTGATGAGCCGAATGACGTGGGCACCTCACGCTATCACCTCATCCGTTCGTGCGAAGCCAGCCTGCGCCGCCTCAACACGGACTATATTGACATCTACACCATTCATGGATTCGATGCGCGAACCGCCGTCGAGGAAACGCTGCGGGCGCTGAACACCCTGGTTGAAAGTGGCAAGGTGCGCTATATCGCCTGTTCCAACTTCTCCGGCTGGCACCTGATGAAATCGCTCGCCATTTCCGAAAAGTACGGCCTGGCACGCTACATGGCGCATCAAGCCCATTATTCATTGCTCCGGCGCGAGTACGAATGGGAACTGATGCCGCTCGCACTGGATCAAAAGGTGGGGACGATCGTCTGGGGCCCGCTGTCACAGGGGCGGCTCAGTGGCAGATTTCGACGCAACCAGCCCATTCCGGCCGGAAGCCGGGTCGCACAGGGCGCAGGCGAGGGACCTGCCATTGCGGATGAATGGCTCTACAACGTTGTCGATGTGCTGGATGCCATCAGCGCCGAAACCGGCAAGACGGTGGCGCAAGTCGCCCTCAACTGGCTGTTACAGCGGCCAACGATCGTCAGCGTGCTGATTGGCGCCCGCAATGAGGAACAACTGCACGAGAACCTGGGTGCGGTGGGATGGAACTTGAGCGCCGAACAGGTCGGGCGGTTGGACGGCGTCAGCGAACTCGACACCATTTATCCCTACTGGCACCAGCGCGGCTTTACGGAGCGCAATCCGCTAGCGACACCGCAAACCAAATAGAAACTCAGCATGAGCGCCGTGCTCCAATGCGCCTTCGTCTGCAACACCATCGCAGCGATGGCGCATTGCTTTTGACAAGGGAATTTACATGATGCCCGAAGAATGTACCGGTCACGTTGGCGGCCCCTTGCCACCCTCCTACGCCCGTGTGCGTGACGAAGCCATGCACAAGCTATGGGGGTATGGGCCCTTGGCAACGTTCAGATAGATTGCTGCCTGCTTTAACAACTTTCTGCCGCGTGAAGACGAAATCTTGTCGACAGCGTCAAAGATCACATCATAGGTCTCGGCGCCACGGGTAAAATCCTCTTGGGTGTAGCCAAATATAGCCGTGCAAAGAGCCATTCCGCACGCGGGACATTAAAACTTCGGATTCTCACATCCCCTGAATGGACCGTTGTAGCGAATACCTTGATGGGTAGCGTCAACGTTTATATGTCCAAAAGCGCCACAGCCATAAACAAACCAAGCACAAAGACGCAACCCATACAGCAATGATGATCGCCGCGGCCGTACGGCTTATCGGTTTGCCATCAGCAAAGTCGGTGGCTGCTTGCGCTCTGCACTCAGCCAACACATCGGCTGGTATGAGGCGGATGCACACGATTATCGCTGCCGGCAACAGAATGGCGTCGTCGAGATAACCCAGCACCGGTATGAAGTCCGGAATCAAATCGATCGGGCTAAGCGCATAGCCGGCAATGGCGATCGCAAGCACTTTCGCATACCAGGGCGTGCGACTATGGCGCGCTGCTAAATACAGGGCAAGTATATCGCGCTTGATGACGCGTGCTCGCTGCCTAATGCTTGCCAGCATTACTACTCCCCAGGCGCCGCCGCTTCATTCTGGATGGGAAGGCAATCGGGCGCTGTCGTCGCTCGCTTCCGCACCATCAGCAGCGCCGGCAGCCTCGCCGGCGCCGTGCAGCCCGTCATCCTTGTCAAGCCAAGTTTCGCCACAGGCATTGCACACCCATGCGCCGGCCGGGTTAGCATCGTTTTGAACGAACCCGGTTTCCGTGCTGCCGCAGAATGGACATGCTCGGTGAACGTGGTGTTTCTGTTCTGTCATCGACCCTTCCTTCGCCAACCGCTTCATAGGGTACAACCTTCTCCGACAAGCAATCGCGTACGGTGCAGTATAGCAGACACCGCAAAGATCTACCACCGCTCCGCACATGCTCCGGTTCGCCGGGCGCGGCGCCCTGGCCCGGGAGGACTGTGCGTACGGTTTGATGACGACGCAGTCCGGTGGTAACATTGCCTCTAAAGTTGTGAAACAGCCGACACCGCGTGGAAGTGAAAAGAGGATCGATGTCTATCGCCGCAATTGCACCTGAGATACAGATGTCTGCTGCACCGCTCTCCCGCGCTATCAGTTTTCTCGTCGAGTATACACGACAGGACGAGGCAACAATTCTTGCCAACGCGCTGCGATCCGGCCTGGAATTGCTCTATCATCAGGCCGTCGAACAGGCGTACGTGGATGAACAATTGCCACAGGCCGAGGCGGTTGCCGCATTGGGCAGCGCCCGCGTGGCCGAACTTGACTACGCCAAACAGGCACTCCTGGCAGATATCGAACGCGGACTTAGGTTATGAGCGCCGCTGTCTGTGACAGTGGACCGCTGACCCACCTGTGGCAGATTCAGCAGTGGCCGGCCTTCGCCGTTTTTTCAGAAGTACATGTGGCGAACCAAGTTGCGGTTGAAGTACGCAACCACGTCGACCTGGACCAGTTCATGACCATGACCAGTTGCCAGTTAGCCCTGCACCCAGTCGATCAGGCAGCACTTGAGAAGGGGTGGAACCTGGTCGGTAGCAGCGATCAACTGCAGGATGCTGACATTGCCACCTTAGTGCTCGCACTGCACCTTATGCTGCCGTTGGTATTGACTGACGATCTCGCCTTGCGTCGTGCCCTTGAAGAACTAGGCATGATGCCAATGGGTAGCGTCGGATTGCTGCTACGAGCGTGCGCGGCGGCTCTCCTGACTGCCGAGCAATTGCGTCAGGCGATTGATGACCTCTTTGTGCACAGCACCTTGTACCTAAGCCCTGTATTTCGGAGTTTTGTGCAACGCGAGGTCGAGAAAGCCCTGCGCCACCGTTAATCACACCTGAGTCGCTGACGTCATCTCATGAGAATGCCAGAGAGGTGAGTGGCGCGGCACCGGTGGGGCAGCATCCCAGTCTGCGTCCCGCCGATTTGGTGGAAGCCATGATCTTCATGCTGGCGCAGTCGCCGCACATGACGGACAGGGATCTGCTCAACATTTTTCCGGCAGCGACAATTACTCAAAACAATCGGAAGACGACAGATGACAAAGAAGATTACAGGATACGTGGTCAATCACGGACACATGGACATCGAATGGTATATGCCGCTCCGCTCCTACCGCTTCTGGACGGTGGAGGCCCTAGATTTGCTGCGGCGGATTGATAAAGAGCAGCCGGATTATGGGCCGTACGTTCTCGATGGGGTCACCTATGTGCTGGACATCTACCTGGCCGCCAGACCCGATGCTCGAGAAGAGATAGAGCAATTAATTGCCGATGGAAAACTTGCGATCGGTCCTTTCTTTACGCAGTTTGATGAATGGCTGCCCAGTGCCGAGTCGATGGTGCGCAATTGCCTGTACGGGAATCGCACTTGCCGCGGTTATGGCAAGATGATGAGGGCGGGTTACCTGCCTGATAATTTCGGACATCCCAGGCAGTTGCCGCAAATCTTGAACAATTTCGGCATCGATAGCCTGCTCTTCATGCGGGGATTGCCGGAAATTCCTGGGGGGCACCCGGATGAATTTATCTACACCGGGCTAGACGGCTCCCAAGTGCTGGTGAGTCATTTCCGCGAAGGTTATGGCGGGGCCTATAACATCTTTGACAAAGATGTGGATCCGATGCAGCCGCGCGATGTGCCGTATTACAGTGGCTACTTCTCCTATGAATTTTACATGGAGCTCGCCGATCACACCGATCCAGAGAAGATTGCCGGCGAACTCATTCGTAACGTCTTGAACATCAAAGATCGCTACCCATCGGGGATCGTACCCTTGATTGCGGGCTGCGATCACTGCCCACCGCAGGCGAAAATGGCCCAGACGCTGAAGCTGGCCAACCAGATGCAAGACCAGATCGACTTTGTCATGGGGGATGCCGAAGGATATATTCGCCGGGTCCAGGCCAGTATCGACAAGCCCATGCAGTACGACCAGGAATTGATTGGCTCGTTCTACCAATATGTTCTCCTAGGCGCACTCTCGACGCGCAGTTATCTCAAGCGCCAGAATTTTGCCGCCGAAGCCTTGATGGAACGGTATACGGAACCGCTGGATGCCTACGCATCCTTGCTCGGCTATTCTGGCGCTCAGCCGCAACTGGATGAAGCCTGGAAAAACTTGATGGTCAACAGCACCCACGACAGCATCCACGGCTCCAGCATGGATGAGGTGCATATTGAAATGGAAGCCAGGTTTGCTGCCGTTCGACAGATCGCTGCCGGGCTGACGCATGCAACGCTCAAGCATATCGGCAGTCATCTGCATCCCTGGTGGCAAGGCAAAGGCAAAGGGATTCTGACGTTTTCGCCGGCCAATTCCGGTTTGCCACAGCTTTTCGAGGTCTGGCTTCCCGTCGGCGATGAACAGATCCAGGTGGTTGATACAAATGGGAATGTCCTGCCAACCCAAGTATTGCCGCGTGAGGAAATCCCGTTGAACGGCATTGGCAAGCCGCGCCATGCCGATTGGCCCAACCAAAAATTGCGCACTGTCCTATTCTTAGCATTTTCCGCGGCAAACCAGATCAATTCCTATGCTTGTGTGACAGGATCCGCCGAGTTTACAGACATCGATGCGAGCGCACAGCATTTAGAAAACGAGCATGTACGCGTTGAGGTCCAGGGGTCCCTCCTCAACATCCTGGATAAGCAGACGGGAGTCTGGCATTATGGCCTGAACCTACTGGTCGAAGAGGCCGATGCCGGTGATGCCTGGGACTATTCCCCGCCCTGGGTACCTGGAGAAGTTGTCCTTTCCAACCGCTTCGAATTTCAAAACCGCTTGGTTGAAGTGGGGCCGGTGCGCGCGGCGATTGAATCCAGCGGCAGGATGAACGTGCCCTATCAACTCAAGGGAGATTGCCGCAGCACGGAGCGGGTGGACATTCCGATCCGTTTCCGCATCAGCCTGGAGCGCTACGCCAGACGGGTAGATGTCAAGCTGATCTTGGAAAACAATGCCAAAGACCATCGTCTGCGCCTGCGGATTCCCACGGGGGTCAAGACCGAATCCATCCTTTCACAGGGTCAGTTTGGCATCATCCAGCGAGGAATCGAAAGAGCCCGTGAGGTCGAGCCCTGGATCCAGCCGCCTACGCAGTTGTGTCCATTTCGAGAATGGGTGGCTGCCCATGATGAAAAGGTGGGATTGGCCGTCGCCGTGAAGGGACTCTACGATTATGAGGCGATTCCCAATCCGCTCAACCACCAACCAGACATCTACCTGACCCTGCTGCGCGGTTTTGAATACATGGGCCGGCTCAATACGCTCCAACGGACCGGGGATGCGTCCAACCCTCATCAGACGCCGGGGGCGCAGTGCCAGGGCAGGCAGGAAATCGAGTGGTCCTATCTTCCGTATCAGGTGGAGGCACAAACCATCGCGCCCTTTGTGCCAACCGTTCAGAGTTTTCTCTTTCCGGCGGTGAGCCATATGGTACGGGCTGTTCAAGGTGAGGAACTCCTCGGCGCACAGATGCTTCCGTTTGCCTTCGCAAACGATGACGTGCAATTCTCCGCCTTTAAGCGGTCCTACGATGGCAACGGGTACATCCTGCGCTTCTTCGAAAACCAAGGCAAGACCGGGGAGGCCAACGTGCGCCTGAATGGTTTCACGCGCGTGTTCATGTCGAACATGAATGAAGAAATCGGCGCGGAGATACCGTTGCGTGATGGGAATCTCACGCTGAGCGTTGCACCTTATCGGGTAATCACACTTCTGCTTACACAGGAATAGCTTCGCCCGGCGCCAACGCATCGTCCCGCAAACAGGCCGGTCAGACCTGCTTGCGGGACGATGCAATTGGTTCGACTACCGCCAATCGATCGGTACGCTGCGCCGCAAAGGCTTGCAACGAGGGCTAAAATTCCTGGTCGAGATAGTATTACAGCGCGGATTTTGCGGACATCGATGCGAGCGCATATCATTTAGAAAACGAGCCCGTACGCGATGACCATTTACCCGGTGACATTTCCAAACCAACATACAATCCAACTCCCCGCAAAAACCGGCACGGCGATTGAAGACGCCAAAGCCAGGTACGCCGAACCCTTGTGGCTATTTCGAGAAGAGCGCGTACTGAAATTGGGTGGGCACCAATGGATCTATCCAGGCACGGTAGTGGCGGCGCGTGCTCTCTTTGCTCTGCACCCGACCGGGATCATCGCCACCGCCTGGAAGCTCTTCAATCGCGGATGGCTGGCCGGTGCAGAAGCCTATTTTGTGGACACGCAGCGCTATCCCAACCACCCACGCCATTTTGGAAAAGATGTCATCCCGCTGGTCGATGAAGACCACGATTCCCACCAGATTGGCTGGGTGCGCATCAATCAAACGACACGGATGGATCATAATTTTGCGATCTTTGTGCAATTCACGCTACTCGATCTCTTTGATCCCCGGATATTGCCCGCTGAGTACACATGAGTCAGACAAGATTAGCGAGCATCTTTGCGCCCCGAGTGCGGCGCCGAATGCGTTCGTCAACTGCTCCAAACGGGCGTAGGAGACGCGTGCCTCTTTGAAGATCAGCGCCGTGTGGCCCGGCCGTTGGCGCACGGTATCGCTCATCACGTCCAGCAAAGTGCACTCGGGGTAGGGCCGCAGCGTATGTGGCAGACCAGGCTCGTCCTACCAGCCAGTATACGAAAAAATTCTAGCGCGTGCTATATTCAATTAAGACAACAACGCTATGAAACAGCAGTGAGAAGCGATGAAACCCAGACCGAACACCCAAGTACCGATTTCGGCAACGAGAAACCCAATTCTAGCGACCAAACTCTACATCCCACGACTTCGGTCCGATATTGTGCTGCGCCCGCGCCTGATCGAGCGCCTGAACAAGGGGCTGGCGGCGGGGCGCAAGCTGACCCTCATCTCGGCCGCGGCCGGCTTTGGCAAGACCTCTCTGGTTCGCGAGTGGGCTGCAGGTTGCGAACATCCGGTTGCGTGGGTGTCACTGGACGAAGGGGATAACGACCTTGCGCGTTTTCTGACCTACCTCGTGGCGGCTTTGCAGACGATCATGGCGCACGTTGGCAACGGGGTGTTGGCTGTGCTTCAATCTCCCCAGCCGCCGCCAACCGAAGCGATTCTGACGGCCCTGCTCAATGAAATTACTGCCATACCGGGCACTATCATCCTCGTCCTTGACGATTACCACGTGATCGAGGCCGCGGCGGTAGACCAGGCGCTCACCTTTCTGGTCGATCACCTGCCGCCGCCAATGCACCTGGTGATCGCTAGCCGTGAGGATCCACCGTTCCCCTTGGCACGGCTGCGCGCCCGCGGCCAGTTAACTGAAGTACGCGCCGTCGACTTGCGGTTTACTTCCGCCGAAGCCGCCCAATTTCTCAACCAGGTGATGGGCCTGACCCTCGCGACCGCAGAAATCGCCGCCCTGGAATCCCGCACCGAGGGCTGGATTGCCGGCCTGCAACTGGCCGCGCTCTCCATGCAGGGGCGAGCAGACACGGCAAGTTTTATCCAGGCTTTTACCGGCAGTCACCGTTTTGTGCTGGACTATCTGGTTGAGGAAGTCCTCCAACGCCAGCCCGAACGCATCCGCAGCTTCTTGCTGCAAACCGCGATTCTCGCCCGGTTGAGTGGTCCACTGTGCGATGCCGTTACGGGGCGGGAGGATAGCCGAGAAATGCTGGAGGTCCTGGAGCGTGGCAACCTGTTCGTCGTTCCGCTCGATGATCAACGGCAGTGGGTGCGCTATTACCACCTCTTCGCTGAGGTTCTGCACACACGCTTGCTGGAGGCGCAGCCCAATCAGGCGTCTACCCTGCATCGACGGGCAAGCGCGTGGTATGAGCGCAACGGTCTACCGGTCGATGCCATTCGCCACGCGCTGGCCGCAGCGGATTTCGAGCGCGCGGCGGGTCTGATCGAGCTGGAAACCGGTATGATGCGCGGCGGTAATCAGGAAGCAACCTGGCAGGGCTGGGTGCAGGCGCTGCCGGCTGAACTGGTACGCGTGCGGCCTGTGCTCAGCGTGTACTATGCCTTCGGTTTGCTCCCCGCCGAGTTGGATGCCGCCGAGGCCTGCCTGCAGGACGCCGAACGGTGGCTGGATACGACGACGGAGACGAGCGAGCAAGCGCGCCTGGCTGAGCGCGTCGTCGTGAACGAAGAGGAATGGCGGTCCCTGCCGGGCACAATAGCCGTCGCCCGCGCCTATCGTGCCGGAGCGCTGGGTGATCTGCCGAGCACGCTGCAGTATGCCCGGCAGGCGCTCGACCTCCTGCCGGTGCGCGACCGGTTTTGGCGCGGCGCGGCAGCCGCGCTCTTGGGCATTGTGTACTGGACCCGCGGCGAACTGGAAGCCGCCCACCAGTCCATCGCCGACGGCATGGCAGCCACGCGGATCGTCAGCGGGGCCGGCGCCACAACAGGCTTCGCCTATCTGCTGGCTGACATCAGGATGGCACAGGGTCGTCTTCGTGAGGCAGCCAGCACGTGCCAGCAGGCATTGCAGCTTGCGGCCGGGCAGGGCGAGCCGGTGCCCCAGGGCACGGCGGATTTGTACGTGATCTTGTGTGAAGTGCATCTTGAACGCGACGAACTGGAAGCCGCCACAGAGTACCTGCAGCGCAGCAAGGAATTGGGTGCGTACGCAGTGCTGCAAGAAGCGCAGCATCGCTGGCATGTGGCCTCGGCTCGGCTCGCGGCGGCCCAGGGGAACCTGGACACGGCGCTTGAACTGCTCGATCAGGCAGAACGCCTCTATCTCGGCGGTCCCACGCCCGACGTTCATCCCATCGCGGCGTTGAAGGCGCGGGTGTGGGTGAAACAGGGCAGGGTGGCGGAAGCCCTGGGTTGGGCGCGCGAACAGGGCCTGTCGGCTGATGACGACCCAGCCTATGTGCGCGAGTTCGAACACATCACGCTGGCCAGGGCACTGCTGGCAGACTATCGAACCACACGGGTGGAAAGCTCCTTACAGGCGGTGATGGACTTCCTGGCGCGCCTTCTGCACGCGGCAGAAGCCGGAGGAAGGCAAGGGCACGCCATCGAGCTCCTGTCGCTGCAGGCGCTCGCGCAGGCGGCGCGGGGCGACATCGCCCGGGCACTTGCACCGCTGGCGCGTGCCTTGGCCCTGGCTGAGCCGGAGGCCTTTGTTCGGGTCTTTGTGGACGAAGGCGCACCCATGGCGGCGCTGCTGCAAGAAGCCGCCCAACGCGGGTTCGTCCCAAACTTTGTCAGTCAAGTACGCGCAGCCTTTGGGCAGGCTCAGGGCGCTACGCCCGTCACCCAACCCTTGATCGAGCCACTGAGCGACCGTGAGTTCGAGGTGCTCAGGCTGCTTGAAACCGAATTGAGCGGCCCGGAAATTGCCCGCAAACTCATGGTGTCCTTGAACACCTTGCACACCCACATCAAGCGTATTTACGGCAAGCTAGGCGTAAACAGCCGCCGGGCAGCCGTCCGCCGCGCTGAGGAGCTCGAGCTGTTCTAACGGAAGTACAGCGTTCCGGGCAGGCTTGTTGAGCCACGTGCCGTTTTTTTGTTGCCCTTCCCACCATCCACTTGAGAAATCACCCCACGAATCACCCAATGTGGTGACGACGCGTCACCATGTTGTCGCATAGTCTATGGTTGTAGGGCAGAAAGAAATCAGCTACATGGGACTCATCAGCATCTAACAAGAACAGGAGCACGACAATGAAGTACTCGCAAAAAATGGGCGGCATAGCCGCATTGTATGAGGCGGCAGCCTATGTGGTAGGAATGGTGTTTTTTCTCTTCGTGTTAGACAGTCTTGGTGCTGTCCAACCTGCCCAGAAGGTGGCTTTGCTCGTGGGCAACCAGGTCAGCATGCAGATCGTGATCTTGTTGACTTATGTCGGTTTCGGCGCCCTTTTGGTCGTGCTGACGCTGGCGCTCCACGATCGGCTGCAGGCTGGTTCACCCGCAATCATGCAGACGGCGACTGCCTTCGGGCTGATCTGGGCCGGCCTGTTGATTGCCAGCGGCATGGTCTACAACACCGGTCAGGGCGTGGTCGTTGCACTCTACAGCAGTGATCCGCTTCAGGCGGCGACGATCTGGTTGACGATCGATGCTGTTCACGCTGGATTGGGCGGCCAGGCTGAGATTTTGGGCGGCTTATGGACTCTGCTGGTAAGTTGGGCAGCGTTGCGGACAGGCGGGCTGCCCAGGGTGTTGAACTATCTTGGCGTCGTGGTCGGTGTGGCGGGAATTCTGTCAATTCTCCCGGGCCTCACTCTGCTGGTAGGTATTTTTGCGATGGGCCAGATCGTGTGGTTCGCCTGGCTGGGGATCCTGATGTTGCGCAGTAGCCGACCTGCGGCAGCGCGACAACCCGTTGTTGAAATCGCGGCCACAACGCAACGTGAGACGAAGGCTACCGCCGCTTAAACTGCTCCGGCTGCCTGCACCAGGTACAGGATCATGTCAAACGAACGCAGCAAACATGCAGACCCCAATGAACCGGCACCCTATGCGATCAGGCTCAAGGGCCACCTGGGGCGCGAGTGGGCAGACCGGTTTGAGGGCTTGACCATCGTCCTGACAGAGGATGGCGATACGCTCTTGACCGGCCCGCTGAGCGACCAGGCCGCGCTGCACGGCTTGCTCAAGAAAGTGCGTGATTTGGGCATACCCTTGCTCGCAGTGAATCGCCTGGAATCAGGCCAGGCAGAGACGCCAGAAGATAATTATTCACAAGGAGAAAGATGATGAAAGCGGTCACACAAAGCGATTACGGCTCCCCCGACGTCCTCAAGCTCAAAGAGGTCGATCGTCCGGTGGTCAAGGAAAACGACGTGCTCGTAAGGGTCAGGGCAACAGCCATCAACGCCAGCGATATCTTCTGTCTGCGCGGGAGTCCGTGGCTTGCGCGATTGAGTGTCGGGTTTCCCAAACCAAAGAACTATATCCTTGGCGCGGATGTCGCAGGACGCGTCGAGGCAGTCGGCAACAACGTCACCCGTTTCCAACCGGGTGACGAAGTGTTCGCAGCGTGCAGCGGTGCTTTTGCCGAGTTTGTGTCTGTTGATCAAGACAAATTGGCGATGAAACCTACAAACCTCACCTTCGAGCAGGCTGCGGCCGTGCCTACGGCAGGGCTTACCGCCCTGCAAGGTCTGCGCGATGCAGGAAAGTTGCAGCCGGGGCAGAAGGTCTTGATCAATGGCGCCTCCGGCGGCGTGGGCATCTTCGCCGTGCAGATCGCCAAGGCGTTGGGGGCAGAAGTGACCGGTGTGTGCAGCACGCGCAACGTGGACATGGTGCGCGCACTCGGCGCCGACCATGTCATTGATTATACCAAACAGGATTTCAGCGCAGGCGGGCAGCGCTACGATCTCATTCTCGACAATGTGGCAAGCCATTCGTTCTCTGATCTCAGGCGTGCACTCACTCCGCAAGGCAAGATCATACCGAATAGCGGCTATGGTGGCATGCGTTACGTGCTAAAGGCATTTCTATTGGCGCCATTTATGCGCCAGCAGGGCTACATGTTTGAGGAAAAACCAAACGCGAAGGACTTGGTCATCCTGAAGGAACTGATCGAAGCCGGGAAGATCACACCGGTCATCGACAGAACGTACGCCCTGAGCGATGTCCCGGATGCCATCCGGCACCTGGAAAAGGATCATGCCCGAGGAAAAGTAGCCATTACGGTAGATCACCAGGTTTTGTACGAGCATCAGGGACAAGCCACCGGAACGACAACGTTGCAGCATTGATTATGTGTGATCCCCAAAGACACTATTGACATTCGTTTCCACAAATGGTATGATTGTGAAAATTAGTTTCACATCTTAGTGTTTACTTCACCTATGGACAACCAAACCAACCACGAGCGTGGCACGCTAGCGGCTGTTTCAGACGCGCTGCCAAAGCTAAAGGGGTCGGCTCAGAAAGCGGCGCAGTTCATCCTCAATTCACCGCGCGAGTCGATCAACCTGACGATTACCGAGTTAGGCCGGCGCGCGGGCGTGAGCGAGGCAAGCATCGTCCGTTTTGCACAGTCGCTGGGCTACTCTGGCTTTCACGCGCTCAAGATTGCTTTGGCCGAAGATCTGGTCTCGCCCATGTTACTCGTCCACGAAGATCTGACGACAGACGACACGCCAGCCAGCGCCGTGCAGAAAGCGATGACGGCGGGCATGCGTTCGCTGGAGGATACCGTGCGTATCCTCCAGATGCCAGTGCTGGAAGCTGCCATCCAGGCGTTGTGCACTGCGCGCCAGATTGAATTGTTTGCGTCAGGTAACTCGATCCCGCTGGCGATGGATCTCAATTTCCGCTTGACGAAGATTGGACTGCACAGCCGCTTCTCGATTGACCCGACCATGCAAGAAATGTATGCCAGCCTGACCTCGGCCGAAGATGTAGCGGTGGGCATCTCGCACACGGGAAGCTCCATAGACACCGTCCATGCCTTGGAACTGGCCAAACAACGCAACGCGCGCACGGTGTGCATTACGAATCACTCCGACTCGCCCCTTACTCGCTACGGCGATTTTTGTTTGTTCACATCCACACGGGTCAGCCACTTTCGTGAGGAAGAGATGGCCTCCAACCTAGCAACGTTGGCGCTGACGGAAGCCCTCTATGTGGGCATCTGTGTACAGCGTACCGACGCGTCGGTGCAGGCTGTCTCCAAAACGATGCGGGCGACCAAGCATCGCAAGTACTGAGTTCAACGTACACAAAGAGGAAAAGAGGAGGTGAACGCCACCGGACAAAGCATTTGAAAAGTAGGGAATCAGAGGAGGAAAGTCGCTATGGGTTATTTGTGCACGTGTAATCCCTATTCTACCCAGCCTGTTTCGCATTCACACAGAGGAGATGAAGCACATGAGTAAGAGAGCAATCAGTCTGTTCCTGGCAGTGGTAATGCTCGCGGCCATCGTGGCCGGTTGTGCCCCAGTTGCCCCGGGGGCGGCACCTGCTGCCGCACCCGCGGCTGACGCGGCGGCTGCGCCTGCCGGCGAGCCCGTCACGCTTCAGTTTACGCAGTGGTGGGCGCCCGAGCTGCCGGAAGGCGCATTCAGAGCCCTGATGGATGAGTTTGAAGCACAGAACCCCGGCATCAAGGTTGAGCTGGTGAGTGGCCCCTATTCTACGACCAAGGAGCAGGTGGTCGCCGGTGCTGCTGCAGGCACAATGTCAGATGTTGTGGGTCTGGACGGCGCCTGGGTCAGTGACTTTGTGAAACAAGGCGCGCTCGCCAGCTTGACTGATCTGATGACGCAAGCTAGCTATGATGACAGCGGGCTGGCGGCACAGATTCAACTGGACGGTGCTACCTACATGATTCCTGTTGTGAACTTCGTCTATCCTGTGTTCACCAACCTGGACCTGTTGGCAAAGGCAGGCATTGCGAGTCCTCCCACGACGCGCACCGAATTTGCCGATGCCGCCGCCAAGTTGACGGATGAAGCGAACAACGTCAGTGGCTGGGTTCTGCCGTTGTCCCTAGAACAGCCGAACGGCATCCAGAACGATGTGATGTCCTGGGTCTGGGCTTCGGGCGGCAGCATGATGAAAGACGGCAAGCCGGATCTGACCAATGATGGTGTTCGCAGCGCCATGGAATTCATCAAGGGTCTCTATGATGCGGGCTACGTGGCTCCTGGTGCATTTACGATGAAAGAGCAGGACAAGGTTGAGGAGTTTGTCAACGGTCGCGTTGGCATGATGGTCGACTCCCTGGCTCACATCAACATGATTCGTGAACGCAACCCGGACCTGAAGTTTGCGATCACGGCTTTGCCGGCCGCCGATGACTATACCGGAAAACGCGGTCTGCCCTATGCTTCCTGGGGTATCGGTGTTGCGGCCAATAGCGCGCACCCGGCCGAAGCCTGGAAACTGGTCGAGTTCCTGATGAGCCCAGAGGTCAACACCAAGCTGTCGTCGATTGCCAATGCCTTCCCTGGCAACGTCAATTCCACGCCTGATTTTGTACAGACCGACGAGCTGTTTGCCGCCGCCTTTGATGTCTTCAAGGCTGGCTATCTGGCCAACGAGTTCACGGGTCTCCCGGTTGCCGAAGAACTGATGCGCACGTTCGACGAGCAGTTCCAACCCTACCTGGACGGTAGCCAGAGCCTGGATGATACCCTCAATAAGGCGCAAGAATCCTGGTCGGAGAATTTCTAGTCCTCTGCCAACAGATTGCTTGTAATAGCATGGAGGTTGCAAGGCAGTCCTGCCTTGCAACCTCTGACCAGACTCACACTGTACCAAGGATCCCCATTGTTAGCCGATCACAAAGGTCGACAAGTTCCATGAACCGTACGCTGCAAAGAGTTGCGAAAAAGCTTGTCCCCTATGCGTATTTGTCACCGACGCTCCTGTTGTTGGCCGTACTGTCGCTCCTGCCCATCGCGATGGTTTTTTCGTATTCCTTGATGAATAACGTCATCATGGAAAAAAATCCGGTCTTTGTGGGCCTTGCGAATTATGTAGAAATCCTCAGCGACCCCGTTTTCCAGCAAGCCATCTATAACACGTTCTACTTCACGTTTTTCAGCGTGGTGTTTCACCTGATTCTTGGCTTGTCGTTCGCCATGCTCTTGAATACCAAATTGATCGGCCCGATTACGCGAGCGCTTTTCCGGGTCGTATACATCCTGCCGTGGGTATTTACTGCAACGATCATCGCGGTCCTATGGCGGCTTATGCTGAACCCAAACGGCGTCGTCAATTATCTACTGGCTACGCTAGGCCTCATCAGCCATAGGGTTGAATGGCTTAGCTCCCGGCAGTTGGCGTTGCCGACCGTGACATTTATCAATATCTGGGCGGGTTACCCCTTTTATATGGTCAGCATCCTTGCCGGCCTGCAAGGAATTTCCAATGAACTCTATGAGGCTGGCACCATCGATGGCGCCAATGGCCCTCAGCTTTTCCGGTTTATCACGCTCCCGCAACTGAAGCCAATTATCCTCAGTCTGGCCATGCTGGATATTATCTGGACCATGCAGCAATTCACGTTGATCTGGATGACGACAGGCGGTGGACCGATCCATGTCACGGAGATGCTGAGTACGTTTACCTATAAACTGGCCTTTAGTTCCTATAAGTTTTCTCTTGCCTCGACCAGTGCCTTTGTCATCTTGACCTTGTCGATGTTTGTGGCCCTGTTCTATGTCCGGAAGCAGAAAGCCAGCGATGAATAACCTGATTTCGAAACCCGCCAAAACCAGAATTACAAAGGTACTGGTGATCCTCGCGCTTTCGGTTGGCGCTTTTTATGCCGGATTTCCCGTGCTGTGGATGCTCTCGTCCTCGCTGAAGACCAATATGGAAATCTTTGCTTATCCGCCACGTCTGATTACGTCATCCTCTTCGTTTAGCGCCTACATCGCCGTGCTCACCGATCCGGAAAAGGTGCGTTTCTTTGTCAACAGCTATCTGGTCGCTTCATTGGTCACGATGTTCACCTTGGTTGTGGGTACGTTGGCAGGCTATAGTTTTAGCAGATATCAGTTCAATTTCAAGAAACCGTTGAACATGATCATTATCAGCGTACAGGCGGTGCCCCCCATTACGCTGCTGATTCCTTACTTCAGCCTCATCGTTTCGCTCAAGTTGTTCAATACCTACGCAGCGTTGGTGCTTACCTACATGATCTTTACGCTGCCCTATGCCATCATCATGATGACCGGCTATTTCAATACCCTGCCAAAGGAATTGGACGAGGCGGTCATGATGGATGGCGGCAGCCGGCTGATTGCTCTCTGGAAAGTGCTCGTACCGATTTCTGTACCTGGACTTGTTTCCGTCGGTATTTACACATTCATGCAGGCTTGGAACGAATTCCTCTTTGCACTCACGTTGACGAAAACGATGGACATGCGCACCGTTCCCGTCGGGATTCAAATGCTCATGGGTCAGCATTCCTATGAATGGAATGAGATGATGGCGATGAGTGTGCTTGGGTGCCTGCCTGTCTTGATTCTGTTCTTGTTCTTTCAACGTTATTTTATGGCCGGTATGACCGCAGGTTCTGTCAAGGGGTAAGAACCCCTGCGCGCATGCCTTTGCCTATCGTTCGCTCGCCTTGGATAGTTACAGATTATGGAGGTAGTCCGATGTTGATGAATATGAAAGATTTGTTGGCGGTCGCCCATGCCAACTATTTTGCGGTGCCAGCTTTTAACATAAGCAGCAGTATGCTCTTACGCGGTGCAATCGATGCTTCTGAAGAAAAGCAGTCTCCGGTGATCCTGGCCATTCATCCAGATGAGTTGAGTTTTGTTCACACTGCGTTTGTGGCGTCTGCGATTGAGGAAGCGCACAAGGCTTCTGTACCGGTCTGTATCCATTTGGATCATGGTGCATCCTTGGCGCATGTGATGCAAGCCATCCAGTGCGGGTTCACCTCGGTGATGATCGACGGTTCCTTGCTGCCGCTTGAGCAAAATATCGCGATTTCCAAACAGGTCGTGGCGCTTGCGCATTCGGTCAATGTTTCGGTTGAAGGTGAGTTGGGCACGATTGGCACAACCGGTCCCGACGCAGAACCGGGTGCGGATGTCGTCATCTACACCAATCCCGCTGATGTTGTAACCTACGTGAATGCTACTGGTGTTGATACCTTGGCGATCGCAATTGGCACTTCGCATGGTATTTATCCGAAAGACAGGACGCCCGAGCTGAGACTGGACTTGCTGAAGCAGATTGCCTCCATGGTCGATATTCCACTGGTTCTGCATGGCGGTTCTGCTAACCCGGACAAGGAGATTGCGGCGGCCGTCAAACTGGGGATCAACAAGATCAATATTTCCAGTGATATCAAGGATGCCTTTTACCAGAAGGCGCGTGAAGTGCTGAAAAATCCTACCATTCGGGAGCCGAACTCGATTTACCCGCCTTGCATCGATGCCATGAAAAAGGTTTGTCACTTTAAGATTGACCTCTTTAATGCGGCTGGGAAAGCTGCACTTTATTAGAATTGCCATAAAACCGCCATATACCAGGCTTTCCTGCGCAAAGCTGGCATTGGGATTCAAAATCGTGCGCATGATAGGCTCGCTTGATGGAACAGTTTTCGTAACAGACCGTTCACTGGTAAGCGAGCTTATCATGCCAGCAAAAGCGTGAAGAGGCTGAATGAAAGAAAAAATCGCCCTGGGCCTTGGCGATAACACCGATTATGAGATCGTCTGGAATTCCCAGGTGATTGAAGCCCTGATCATCCGCTACGGCATCCGTGCGGATGAGTTGTCTGCCAACCGAGCGATCAATTCCGAACGTGATCTGGTGATCTCGATCCTGAGTTTCCTAAAGTCTGGAACCGGTGGCGAACGCTGGGTTTCCGCGCCAGCCATCATCGAGGATTTCGCGCAGAATTTCGCAAAAAAAATCACGCTCGGCGGGACGTCGGTGCGGTCGGCCATCGCCATGCGCAAACTCGGCTATACCTCGGCGCTTCATCTGGTTACCATCAACGACCACGTGCGCAGGCTCATCCCGCAAGACAGCCCCTATGTTTGTAGCAATACAGAAGACAGCTCGTATCCGCACTTGATCGTGCAATTTGGCAAAGACACCTGCGTGCGCGCCGGCGATATCGAACTTTGCGCCAGCCGGGCCAATCGGATTATCTATCATCATGATGATGACAATATCATTATGATGCTCAACGAGGAGTATGCCAACCTGATCACAGAGGCAAGGGTATTTCTGATTTCAGGTTTTAATGCGATGCAGAGCGAGGAACTCCTGACCAACCGGCTGGAGTCTCTTTTCAGAATCATGGAAAAACTTCCCAAAGGCGCGCGGGTATTCTATGAGGACGCAGGGTTTTATGATCCAAGCTTTAGCCAATTGATACATGCCATTTTGGCGGATCATATCAGCATTTTCAGCCTCAACGAGGATGAACTGCAGGCCTATCTCGGCAGAAAGCTGGATTTACTGAATGTCTTTCAGATCGCAGAAGCACTGGCAGATCTGCAAAAACTAATTCCGGTGCCGGTCATTGTCGTACATTCCATGTATTGGGCGCTTGCCTATGGCGAAGCTGCGATGAGTGTTGCGAAAGCACTCAAAGGCGGTGTTACGATGGCAACGACGCGCTTCCGGTATGGGGATGATTTTACAGCAGAAGATTATCAGGAAATCGAAGCTCTTGCGTCGAATCCGGAAGGTGTACGATTCGCAGACGCGCTCCAGAAGCTGCTTGCCGATCAAATATGCTGTGTGCCGGTCGCACAGGTTGAGCAGTCCAACGCAACCACGATTGGCCTTGGCGATGCCTTTGTTGGCGGGTTCCTGCCCGCGCTGCTTTCGTAAAATTCTGTCGTCGTTGACCTCCCTGTGCTGGTCATCACAATTACAGAGGAGCCGGTAGCGCGTGCAAAATGACACACGCCATCCATTATTCATCCAAGGCAAACGAACAGAATGCCCGGATTTGTGCACCTTGGAAGACGCTTGACACTTGTGGTCTGAAGTGATAACGTAAGCCCTAGCTTGCAGATCCCACTAAGTTCGTTACCTAAAAGTAACTGATTCCTTTTGTGCCGAAACAGTAAAGAAGCCGCCAGGCTGGCAGTCAGGATGGTACCATGAAGCGCTGGAGATTGCCGGAAGAAGCCGGTGTTGCGATTATCTTGCTCTTGGTCGTTGCGACCATGAGCGCCCTCTCGCCTAATTTCCGCACGATCTCAAACGCTCAAATCCTGTTATTGAACGGTGCCGTGATCGCCTTTTTGGCGATGGGCCAGACGTTTGTGCTGCTGACCGGCGGCATTGACCTCTCTACGGGGTCGAACGTCGCCATGACCGGTGTGCTGGTAGCTGTTCTCATGAAGCTCGGACTGCCGTGGGAATTCGCGTCGGTGTTGGCCATTCTGGCGGGTGTCTCGCTGGGCGTCTTCAATGGTTTCTTCATCCACTATGTCCGCCTCCCGGCCTTCATTGTGACCTTTTGCACCTTCGGGGTCGCCGCCAGTATTCCACTGATTATCACAGGCGCCAATTCGGTTTCGGTCAAGGACTATGACTTTGCCCTGGTCGGGCGGGGCGCCATGCTCGGCATCCCTATGCCTGTATTCCTTGTGATTGTGGCAGCCATCATTCTGACCGTGATTCTGCGTCTCACGCCACTTGGCGTACAAATCTATGCCACGGGTGGCAACGCCGAAACCAGCCGCCTGGCCGGCGTGAATATCGGCAAAACTATCATTACTGTCTACGCCGTGAGCGGCTTCTGTGCGGCCATCGGCGGTCTGATTGTCGCCAGCCGGTTGATGGTGGGGTATCCATCGGCAGGATCAGGCAACGAATTGTTTTTCTCTATCGCATCGGCAGTCGTTGGCGGTGTGAGTCTTTTTGGCGGGATCGGCAGTATTCCGGGTGCGTTGCTCGGTGCCGTTTTGATCGCGACGGTTTCCAACGGCATGAATGTGATCGGTGTGCCGAGTTACTGGCAGCCACTCGTCATCGGACTGATCATCCTCGGCGGCGTAACGTTTGACACCTATCGGCGGCGGTTTTCTTTCGACGAACTGACACGTCGCTTTGGCCGCCGCGCGCCGCAGCCGGCGCCATCCGCTCCAGGCGCTAGTCCGGATCGCCCGTCATAAGTGAGAGGAGGGATCGATCGTCTACTGGCAGATTGCAGAGCACAACACGTACCAATTTTTCGACGATGCTGTTCAGTTTCAGTAAAACCATTCAGGAGGAAACTTGTGAGAAGGAACGTCTTGTCCATAAGCTTGATGGCCCTGGTTGTGGGCGCGCTTATCTTAAGCGCCTGTACTGTACCCGCTGCGCCGGCTGCACAGGCCCCGGTTGCGGCAGCCGGCGAAACGGCAGCGATTCCGCGTCCGGCGGCATGCGACGCCGAGAAGCCCTTTATCGCCGTCGCTCTGCCCAACCTGAGCAATCCCTATTACGTAGCGATGAAGAAGGGCTTTGAAGACGCCGCGACCGAAGCCGGGTTCACGGCCGAAGTCCAGATCGCCAACAATGATGACGCGCAGCAGTTGGCCCAGGTGCAAGCGATGCTGCAAAAGAATCCGTGTGCCCTGGCCTTGAATGGCGTCAAGTCAGAGCCTGCGGCGGCCATTGTCAAGGCGGCCAATGATGCCGGTGTGCCCGTGTTCACGGTCAATGTGACTGTTTCACCCGAAGCGCTCACTGACCAGAAGGCCACCATCGTCCAGTACCTGGGCGCCGACAACAAAGCCGGTGGTGCACAGTCGGCAGAGCAGGTGCTCAAAGACCTGGGCGCCGATGCAGAGATGAAGATCGGGTTTGTCACCGAACCCGACGAAGTCCCGACGGTTGTACGCGACCAGGGCTTCGAAGAAGTGATTGCGGCCAATCCCAATGCCAAGGTCGTTGCCAGGGTTGATGGCAACGTCAAGCCGGACGACAGCATGAAGGTCACCACTGAGATGCTCCAGGGCAACCCCGACATCAACGTGATCTTTGCCAGCACCGGCCCCGGCACCTATGGCGCCTTACAGGCCCTGCGTTCCATGGGCAACACCGACGTGCTCGTGTACGGCTTCTGCGCTTCGGAAGAACCGGTGACCGGCCAATATAAGGCATGTGTGGCGCAAGAGCCGGAAGACTACGGCAAGCGCGTGGTTGGCCAGATCAAGGAATGGCTGGGTGGCGGTACGCCAGCACCTGAGGTTCTGCGGCCTTTGAAGATATTTATCAGTGGCGAGACTCCAGGACCAGGCGAAGTCGGTTGATTGAGAGGAACGGGCGGCTATGAGCGAGCGTGACCCAAACAACGGATCGCGGGGTTTGGAGGCTTCCGGTATCAGCAAGTTCTTTTCGGGGGTGCCGGCGCTTACGCGCGTCTCCATTGCCGTCCGTCCTGGACAGATCGTTGGACTTGCCGGCCACAATGGGGCCGGCAAGTCCACCCTCTTGAAGGTGCTGTCGGGCGTCTATCGACCCGATGAAGGCACGATCCTGCTCAACGGGGAGGCCATCGAACTGAATTCACCCAGGGCTGCCCTGTCCAGGGGAATCGCCACCGTCCATCAGGAACTCTCCCTCCTCCCCAATCTCACGGTGACCCAGAACGTGTTCCTGGCCCAAGAGCGCACGCGCATGGGAATCCTGCAGCGGGACAGTATGCGTGTCGAAGCGCAGGCGATGGTGGAGCGCTTCAGTCTCGATATCGATGTCACCAGGCCGGTAGGCGCCTACCCCGTTGCCACGCGCCAACTCCTCGAATTGGCGATCGCAACCCATCGCAATGCCCAGTTTCTGTTGCTCGATGAGCCTACGACCAGTCTTGAAGGCGAACAGATCGACCAGTTGCTCTCGACCATCCGCAACCTTGCTACCAATCACGGCGTCGGTATCATGCTCATCAACCATAAACTCGACGAGTTGTATGCCGTCGCCGATCACCTGGTTGCACTGGTGGATGGACACGTGCGCATCGATGGCCCGGCGCTGTCGGTATCGCGTGAAGAGATGGTGCGTGCGATTGCTGGGGATGAGGCCGTTATCCAAATTCAAGCGGGTCACAGGACGCCGAGTAGCGCATTGGCGTCCAGTGCGAATGCCAGCCTGGGGGGCATAGCAGCTCTTCAAACAAGCGAGAGTCCCCACGCAGTTGCGTTGTCCGTCAGGCAGCTAAAGACCAGGGCCATTGAAGACGTCAGTCTGACTGCGCGCCGCGGTCGTATTCTGGGCATTTATGGCCTCGTCGGGTCGGGACGCACCGAGTTCCTGCACGCGCTGATCGGCCTCGACCCCGTGCAGTCTGGAGAAATCGAGCTGATGGGCCGTACCTACCGGCCGCGCAACCCCGCCGATGCCGGTAAAGCTGGCATTGTCTATCTGACGGAAGAACGCAAGCGCGACGGCATTATCCCGCCGCTTGATTCGATCACGAACGTGTCGCTGCCCGTGTTGCATCGCTTCCGCCGGCTTGGTTTCCTCCAGCGCCGCGCCATGCAACGCAGTGCCAACGACTATCTCGACATGCTGCATGTGCGCGGTGACCGCAGCCGACCCATCACCCGTCTTTCCGGCGGCAACCAGCAAAAGATCCTATTTGCCAGGGCACTGGCGCAAGAGCCAACCGTGTTGCTGCTGGACGAACCGACCAAGGGTGTCGACATCGGTGTGAAGGGCGATATTCACCGCATGATTCGCCAATTGGCCCATGAGAAGCAACTGACCATCATCCTGGTTTCCAGCGAAGAAGAAGAGATTCTCGAAGTTGCCGATGAGGTCGTCGTCTTCCTGGGCGGCAAATGCGACGGCCAGATGCAATTGGCGCAAGATTTGAACGCCACGCAACTCCGCCGCGCGGCCTGGCTGCCTGCGTAGTATTCCATTCGTGTGAGGTCCCTATGTCGATCGTTGCGGGCGTAGACAGTTCAACTCAGTCGTGCACAATTGAGTTACGCGATGCCGAAAGCGGTGCATTGTTAAGCCGTGGCCGGCGACCCCACCCACCGACCTATCCGCCAATCAGCGAGCAAAGACCCGCGGATTGGTGGACGGCCTTCAAAGGTGCGCTGCATGATGCCCTGAATGCCGCCGGCGTCGACGCGCAGGCAGTCGATGCCATCAGCGTTGGCGCACAGTGCCATGGCCTGGTCGTGATGGACGCGCACGGCGACGTGCTGCGCCCAGTGAAGCTGTGGAACGATACGACGTCGGCGCCCCAGGCAGCGGCCATGGTCGAACAACTGGGTGCGGAACGCTGGGTGCGCACGGCCGGCTCGCTGCCGACCGCGGCCTTTACCATCACCAAGTTGGCATGGCTGGCCGAACACGAGCCGCACGTGCTGCACCAGGTGCGCTCGGTCTGCGTGCCCCATGACTGGCTCACGTACAAGCTCACCGGTCGCCATGTGACGGATCGTTCCGACGCCTCTGGCACCGGCTACTTCAGCGTGCAGGGCGCGTGGATGCCTGAACTGCTGGCCGAGCTGGTCAGCCCGGAACTGGATTGGCAGACGATTGTGCCCGACGTGCTCGGGCCAAGCGAAGCGGCAGGCACGCTAGACCCGCGTGTGGCTGCTGAACTCGGCCTGCGCAGCAACGTCGTGGTGGGGCCTGGCGCCGGCGACCAGCATGCCGGCGCGGTTGGCCTCGGACTGGCGGAGGGCGAGGTGCTTTACAGCCTGGGCACCTCTGGTGTCGTGATTACCGTCTCGCAGACACCGGTGGTGGACCTGACCGGGATGGTGAACAGCGTGGCCGATGCTACCGGCGGTTACTTGCCGCTCGTGTGCACGCTCAATGCGACCAAGGTCACCGATACCTTTGCGCGCCTGTTGGGGGTCAGCCATGACGAAATGGCGGCCCTGGCCCTGGCCGCGCCGATGGACCACAAGCGGCCTGTCCTGGCTGCCTATTTGGACGGCGAGCGTTCGCCGAACCGGCCGCTGGCACGCGGTATGCTTGCCAATCTGACCAACGAGACGTCGCGTGAGCAACTTGCCCTGGCTGCCTTCGAGGGCGTGCTGCTCGGCCTGTTGGCCGGCCACGCCGCGATTCAGGCGGCAGGCGCACGCGCCGATGGGCGCGTGGTCGTCACCGGTGGTGGGGCCAAATCACCGGCGTACCGCCAGGTGCTGGCCGACCTGCTCGGCACCCCGGTTCACTTGCTGGATGCGCCCGAAGCGACCGCGCGCGGTGCATGCGTACAGGCGGCGGCTGTGTTGAAAAATCGGGATATCCGCAGCATTCGCGAAGAGTGGCGTCCCCCCGTGCTGACCATCTGCACGCCGCGCGCCGGAGACGTGCGCGACCTGCGCGCCAAGTACCAGACCGTGACCGCGCTAACAGAGATGGTGCGTGACGATTAGTTGCTCTGAAGCGATCGTGCATGATCATTGTACAGGTTGGGCCGATGGCCTGGCGGCTTACGCCGATGCCGTTGTCCACTTGACCGGCGGCTGGCCAGCAGGCCGATCGCAAGACCCAGTGTCACCACAGCCACCAGCAGAGCCGTCAGCATCGGCAAGGCAAAACGCTCCCCTGTGGGGCACAACCAACAATAAAAATTTCTTTGTGTTCTTTGTGTTCTTTGCGGCTAAGCATTTTCAGATCAGCACCGGCAAACAAAAAGTCCCTACGCTATCTGCATGGGGACTTTATTTGTTGGGTCGAAATTGCCACCCGACACTAGCGGACTCTGGCAATGGCGGTGTTGAGCTTGATGTTGCTTGAGTCGAGGCCCGGCTTCTGGCCTTGCAAGTCAAATTCGAGATTTACGCCGGGCCGGAAGAGCAAGCAGTGCGTGGAGCCGCCGAAGTGAAACATGCCAAGCTCATCGCCCTTGTCGACATGCTGGTCAACGGCAACCGTGACGTCGCAGGTGGAAACCTCGGCCATTCCCACCGGCATGAAGCACATCAACCCAATCAGCGGGTCGTCCGCCTGAATCTGGATGATGGCGCGCGTTGCCACTTCCGTGATGTAGCCCTGCGAGTCGTTGGGGACTGACGGATCGTAGCCCTCGGCAGGTGTCTCCGAGTAGTAGGTGCCATCGATCACGTCCGCCTTGACGATGGTGCCGCTGACGGGGCTATGCCATCGATGGTAGCTGAGCGCACTGAGGAAGGCTTGGTAGATCGTGCCACCCACAAACTGCTCGGTGACAGGGTCGTCAGCGAGCATGTGCCGGAGGGAATAGGGCTGCGCCTTGATCCAGAAGCGGTCATCCAGCTTGACGTCGTGGGCTATCCGGTAGGGGGCCGATTCGCAGGCATTGACGATGACGGCATCGTTGCCGGGCGCAGGCCCAGGAAGTCAAGCGCCGTGGCATCGCGGCAGTGGACGAGCTGATTGCCAAGGGGGATCTCCATATCATCCGCAACAACCAGCCGCAATATGTGGTGCTCTCGGAGAAACGGTACCAGAAACTACCCGAAGCACAGGAGGAAGCCTACGAAGCCCACATCCGCGCTTCGCTAGAGGACCTCAAAGCGGGAAGAGTGCGCCGGTTTGCGTCGGCGGACGAGCTTCTGGACGCGCTTGCGCTCGAAGATGAAGCCTAGTGTTCACCGTCGTTACGACGGAATACTTTCTCCACCGTGCGCGCAAATTCCTGAAGAAGCATCCCGATTTGCGGCAACGCTTTGCCCGGGATTCAAGGTAAATCAGCGTGCCGGCATGAATCTCCAGGAAATTCCGCTCCAATTGGGAGCAAAATCACTGATTGAACGAGCCGTTGCGACTAAAATTTGCACAAGATTTGTAGTGTTTTTGCACAGACAAATCAATACCAACACAAAGCCGTATCCCAGAGGAGGGAATCATGCACAAGCGTACCCACGTCCTGTTCAAACTGTTCTTTGTCTTTGCTTTGCTCTTTGCTGGACTGCCCGGCGCTGCCCTGGCCCAAAGCAGCGACAGCGCTGCGGCGCAAGACATCGTTGCCATTGCTGCGGGCAACCCTGACTTCAGCACGCTCGTCACGCTGGTCACCAAGGCCGAGCTGGTCGATGCCCTGATGGCAGATGGCCCGTACACCGTCTTTGCGCCGACCAACGACGCCTTTGCCAAGGTGCCCCAGGAAGTGCTCGATGCCTTGCTGGCAGACCCAGCTCTGCTGAAGCAAGTATTGTTGTACCATGTCGTCGCGGGCAAAGTGATGGCTGCCGACGTCAAGGATGGCGCCTCGGCCCCGACGCTCCAGGGCGAGCCGGTCACCTTCAAGGTGGCGGACGGCAAAGTTGCGGTCAACGATGCCAACGTGGTGAGTGCCGACATCGAAGCGAAGAACGGCGTGATTCACGTCATCGACAGCGTCATCGTGCCGCCGACCGTCCTCGAAGCGCTGACTAAGATGAGTGCCGCCGCGGCGACACCGGCAGCCATGGAAGCAGCGGCCGCTGCACCTGCGGCTGCCCCAGTCGCTGCCGAGAAGGATATCGTTGACACGGCAGTTGGCGCCGGCAGCTTCAATACGCTGGTGGCGCTGGTCAAAGCCGCCGGCTTGGTGGATGCACTCAAGGCTGATGGACCGTTTACGGTCTTTGCCCCAACCGACGAAGCCTTTGCCAAGCTGCCCCAGGCCCAGGTGGATGCGCTTTTGGCCGATCCGAAGGGCGCGCTCACGCAGATTCTGCTTTATCATGTCGTGCCCGGCAAGGTGATGGCCGTCGACGTGAAAGACGGCGCCCAGGCCGCGACGCTGCAAGGTGAGCCGATTACCTTCTCGGTGAAGGACGGCAAGGTCATGGCCAACGCGGCCAACGTGGTAGCCGCCGACGTTGCGGCCACCAACGGTGTCATCCATGTGATCGACAGCGTGATCCTGCCGCCGTCAGTGGCCGCTGCTGCGGCTGCGATGGCCCCTGTCGAAGCTGCGATGGCCCCTGTCGAAGCTGCGCCGGCCGCTGCCGCAAGCGAGCAAGCGCCCGAGCAGATGCCGGTGACCGGTGGCGAGTCGAACAGCTTGCTGGTAGTGGCGCTGATGACCGTGCTGTTGATGGTGATTGGTGGTGCAGCGTTGGTCAGCCGCCGCCGGATGGCGTAAGGGACGAGCGCTAGTCAGGAAGAGAGTATAAGAGGGTAAGGCGGGGGAGGGATTGGGCCAGGTGCTCAATCCCTTCTTCTTTTCATGGTGCTTTAACAAATACAGGCCCACTTGTGCCCGGCTGTACTATGGCGCCGCCACCAGCTCTTCCGGCGGTTTCGTGCTTTTGAAGCTGCGATAGAGCAACAGGTCGTACACGATCTTGATCCCGCCGGCGATAAAGAAGGGTGCACTGAAGGTCAGCGTACTGGCCAGCAGTGCACCGCTCAACGCCGGCGCTGCGGCAGCGCCCAGCGAGCGTGCAATTCCCGTCACCCCTGATGCCGCCGAGCGTTCGTCGGGGGCTACCACCGCCATGGTATAGGACTGGCGCGTCGGCACGTCCATCTGGGAGATCGAGAAGCGCACCAGCATCACGAAGACCGCAATGGGCAGGGTCGGCATCAGCGGCACCAGCATCAGCAAAATATTGGATGGGATGTGCGTGAAGACCATCGTGTTGATCAACCCGAAGCGTGCGGCGATGCGTGCGGCGAGCAGTGCCGAGACACCGGCCAGGATGTTGGCGGCGAAAAAGATGGCGCCGATCGTCTCGATGTTGGCCGCAAAGCGCACGCTGAACCAAAAGGCCACGATGCTCTGCACGACAAAGCCGCCGCCGAAGGCGTCCAATGCGAAAAGCGCGCTCAACTTGAAGACAATCGAACGCGATTTGTACAGACCCAGAACGCGTTTGGCAGGTTGTTCGGTCTGCTGTCGGGGTGGCTCCACCGCGGGCGAAAGACACAAGAAGGCAACCAACAACAGGGCGCCGATCAGGGCGTAGCCGACGATGACGGCCCGGTACGAATCGATTGGCGTCCAGCCGCTGTTTTGCAGCGTCTGGGCGATGATACCGGCGCAGAGTGCCCCCGCCGCCGTGGAAAAAGAGCCGGCCAGGTTATACCAGGCGAAGATATGGGTGCGCTGTTTGTCTGGCGCCAGTTGGCTCAACGACGCCTGTTCGATGGAGAGAAATGGCCCGATCTCGTTGCCGCTGGGGCTGATGACACCGACGATGGCGGCCAGCGTAAGCAGCAGGGGGTTCTGTGTGAGCACGAAGGCGATGCCGGCGCCCAGCATCAGGGCCGCACCGATCATAAGGGTGCGCCGTCTACCCATGCGGTCGGCGGTGGTCGTCAGCCAGAGCGAAATAACGGCGTCGCCGAGGAGGGTGAGCGTGAGCAGAATCCCGATTTGGCCGGTGCCAAGCCCCACCGTCGACAGGTAGAGCACCAAGACCACGGAGACAAAGCCATACCCAAAGAGCCGCGCAATGCGTGTGCCAAAGAGCAGGCCAATGTCAAGCCTTGAACGCGCCATATTTGCTTCCTTCCGGTAGTCCAATCTCCTCAAACATCCGCCAGGCCTGATCGATGGGTAGGTTCGTGGTGGGGTCGGCGCAGATTGCTTGGAAGATCAGACCCTTGTCACGCGCCAGCGCCCCCGCCACAATCAGCCCCTGGTTCGCCACGTGGCGCGCGACGAGGGCCTGGACGCCCGTGGTGTCGCCTACCGGGAAAAACAGCCCATAGCGCTCGGCGACGGCGATCTCGTGGGCCATCAGCGCCAGATCGCCGGGCTGGATCGAGATAAAGACGAAGTCGGCCCCCCGCAGCGCCCCAGCCAGGTTGGCCACGGCCCTCATAGCGCCAGGCCGACTGTACGCAATCTTGAGTTCAACGGGTTGGAGTGACATCATTTCCCTACGTTTGTCTGCAACCAGGCGAAGGCGGCGGCCTGCATCTCCAGGTCGAACTTATGCGGACCGGGATAGAACTGACCGGTGTACGCTTCCGGCTTACCAGCATGCTGATAGTGGGCGGTGAGCCGCATGTGGGCGTCCTGCATCCCTTCCGGCGTGAACAGGTTGTCGGCAAGGTCATATTGAACGAGCAGCGGGAAAGGCGCTCGGCAGGCGGCCAGGTCGGGCCAATCGCCTTCGCGCGCCCAGCCATACGGAAAGAACAACCACGAGTGGGTGACGTTGTGGTCCAGCAGCCCGGCGTAGGTGCTCATGAGACCCACAATGACGGCCGCCGCGACGCGGTCGTGGGTGGCGTTGAGCAGCGCCGCGCGGTTGCCGCCACCGGAAAGCCCGATACAGCCGGCGCGCGCTGCCAATACGTCGGGACGCCCCAGGAGATAGTTGAAGGCGACCCGGTCTTCGTAACTGACAATCCCGGCCAGGCTGGCGCCCAGGAGATTACAGTACTTGGCCACCAGGTGCTCATGGGCATCCGCCACCGCGTTGTAGTGCGTGATGGCCGGCGAGGCGTCGCTGAAATCTGAAGGCGCGGGGGCCTGGTCGCCCACCCCTTCGATCATCGTTTCCAGCGGAAAACGACGGCTGCCCCACAAGAAGCAGTCGGGCACAAGGACGACAAAGCCGGCCTGCGCCAGCGCGTTGGCATAGGCGCGCCCTTCGTACTCCAGGGCACGCAGGCGGGCCACGCCAGGTGACGCGCCGCCGGGGCCATCGGCGATCTTCTCTTTGCCGTAATATTTGAAGCCGCTGTGATCGTGCAGCGCCACGATGCCCGGCAATGGGCCGGCGGCGGCGAGCGGCTTGAGCACGTAGGCGTGGGTGCGCGGCCCAAACCCGACCGACCAGGAAACCTCCTCGCCGGCCACGCCATCGCGCGTCCAACGCTGCTCGACCTGCACAGTGAGTGGGGCCTCGGCGCCGTGGGTGAAGCCTAACACCTCACGCACCCGCCGTTGGGTGAGCGCTCCCGGCGTAGCGATAGGAAAAAGCGGCGCCTGGCGCTGGGCGGCGTCCACCCAATCGCTGTAGACGCCTAAGTGTTGATAGTGTTCGGACATAAGACCTCCCTGGCAACCGGCAAGAAAAATAGCGACAATGTGCAGTAT
>Ga0335397_10000910_pt1 | contig 40121 bp, 37 predicted proteins | sample MAT04_FD_205740 | JGI IMG/M metagenome (GOLD analysis project Ga0335397, IMG submission 205740) | Freshwater microbial communities from Lake Fryxell liftoff mats and glacier meltwater in Antarctica - MAT-04 (spades assembly) (version 2) ... | reverse complement strand
GGAGCAGCGGCGTGAAGCTCCCCAAGACAGCGAGGCCATCCGCACTCAAAGCTGAAGCCGTCGCATGTCGAACGACTGCAGCCTTCAATCCCATTGAATGCAGGACTTCTTCAACAGCCTGCTAGGTCGGTTGCAGGCCGAGGGCCTGTCCGCTCTCGACCCAGACCGGCAGTTCGCGCTGATACAATTCGTTGCTGTCCTTGAAGCCGAGCGCCGGCTCGAGCATGAAGGTGGCGAGCACCGCCTTCACCTTCGGGTCGTCATTGGCTGCGACGAACAGCTTCGCCAGTCGATCGACGATCGGTTGCGGTGTCGCTTTCGGCACCGCCCAGCCGGTGAAGCCGCTCACGGTGAAGAACTTCGCCGTCGCGCCCTGCTCGGGCAGGGTCTTGATGGCCGGAAGCGCATCGACCTTCTTGGAATGCACCGCGAACACCGTGCCGCGATCGTTCTGCAGCGCGGCTTGCGCGGCGGTGTAGCTCCCCATCGCGACGTCGAGCGAGCCTTCCAGCAGCCCCGTCCACATCGGCGCTTCGCCGCGATAATGGATCGGTTCGATCGAAAGACCGTATTGTTTCTTGAGTTCGTTGATCGTGATGTGCGGCGCCGAGCCGGCGCTGTAGGTGCCGAAATTCACCTTGCCGCTGTTGCGGGCGAAGGCGACGAAATCGTCCAGATTTTTGATGCCGTGCTTGGCGCTCGCGACCAGCAGCAAGCCGCCGCCCGGAATGACGCTGATCAGCGTCAGGTCCTTGTCCATGTCGTAGCCGGGATTCTTCATCATCACGCGGTTCATCAGGAAGGTCGTCGAGATCGAGCACAGGATGGTGTGGCCGTCCGGCTCCGCGCGGGCCACTTCCGCAGTGCCGATCGAACCAGAGGCGCCGGCCTTGTTTTCGATGACGACGGTCTTGTCGAGTTGCTTGGCGAGGAAGTCGCCGAAGGCGCGCGCCAGCAGGTCGGTCTGGCCGCCGGCCGGGTAGCTGCAGATCATCCGGATCGATCGCGACGGCCACGCCTCCTGCGCCGAGGCCCCGCGGAGAACAGACGGCATCGCGATGGCGGTGACGCCGGCCGCGATGAAATGACGGCGATCGAGCTTCGCTGACATGTTCCCTCCCAGATTTTTGTCGAGGGTAGTCCAGGATTCAGCGGCAGCCACCAGCAAAGAGCGGGACAGATTGGCGCAGGCGGGAGGAGGCCGGCGCTATAGCGTTTTCGAGCGAAGTGGATACCGGTTCGCGTGAAGAAAACGCGTCAGAACAAAAAGTTAGAGCTCCGGTTCTGATTCTATTAGAACCGGAAAAGCTCTAACGGCCGGCTCGCGGCTATTTCGGCGCGCCCGCGCCCGGTGGCTGGTCGTCGTCCGGACCAACTCGGTCGAGCGTGGCCCAGCCTTCCTCGCCGGGCGGCGCCGGCAGGCTCTGCTGCAGTGCAGTGTTACGCAGGATATGGGCCTTGGAAATCATATGGGCGGTGATCGGCGCGGTCAGGAACAGGAACACCGTGATGACCAGCTCGTGCAACGACAGCGTGTCCTGCAGCAGCGCGAAATACAGCATCGAGGCGATCAGCAGCGCGCCGATGCCGAGCGTTGTCGACTTGGTCGGCGCATGCAGCCGGCGCATGATGTCCGGCAGCTTCACCAGGCCGAACGATCCGACGAACAGAAACAACGCGCCGATCAGGATCAGCGCCGAAATCAGGATTTCGCCGAGCCACGCCATCGCCGACCTATTCGATCACATTGCCGCGCAGCAGATATTTGCAGAACGCGACGGTCGACAGAAATCCGACGGTCACGATCAGCAGCGCGATCTCGAAATACAGGCTGGTGTTGAACCAGAGTCCCATCACCACCACGAGGCCGATGGCGTTGACCACCAGCGTCTCCAGCGCGAGAATCCGGTCGAGCACGTCGGGGCCGCGGCCGAGCCGGTAGAGGTTCATCAGCATCGAGACGCTGATCGCGGCGACGGCGATCAGGCACGCTGTTGCGATCATCCGAAGATCTCCTGCAGCCGTCGTTCGTAGCGGGTCTTGATCTGCGCCACCGTGCCGGCGGGGTCGGTGGTGTGCAGACAATGCACCAGGATGGCGCTGCCGTCGGCGGAAAGATCGGCGCTGACGGTGCCCGGCGTCATGGTGATGGTTCCCGCCAGCAGCACGATGGCTTCCGGCGAGGTGATGTCGAGCGGCACCACGATGAATTGCGATTGCAGGCTCGCGCTCCGCCGAAACAGCACCCAGGCGGCGACCTGGACGTTGGAGACGACGATGTCCCAGACGACGATCGCGCAATATTCGACGATCATCAGCGGATTGCGGATCGTCGGCCGCACCGGCCAATACGGGCTGGTGAACAACGGAATCGCGATCCCCAGCACGAGGCCGAGCAGCACGTTGCCGAGCGAGACCGAATTCATCAGCGCGACGAAGACGGCGGCGATCACCAGCGTCAACACCGGATGAGGAAGCACCTTCATCATCGCGGCTCGCTCCGTGACAGCGCCGTCGCGGCCGGATTCACCGCGCGGACATAGGCCTTGATGTCGAGCGTCTGCTGCGCGGTCGTCGCGAGTTCGCGCGTGATCGGACCGGCGAACACCGAAAGCAGCACGGTGGCGCCGAGCAGGCCGGCGATCACCGCCACCGGCAGCGCGATCGAGGATGCAGGCGCGACAGATTCAGCCGGGCGGTCGGCGACCTTCCAGAACAGCGTGCTGCCGGCGCGGGCGAAACCGATGATCACCAGCAGGCTGGTGGCGAGCAGCATCACCCAGCTCGCCACCGCAAGGGGGTTGCGCCAGGTCGCATCGAGGATCAGCAGCTTGCCGAGAAAGCCCGACAATGGCGGCATCCCGGTGATGGCGATCGCCGCGACGAAGAATAGCCCGGCGAACAGATTGGCATGGGGAAGCAGCGGCGTCGGGGTCAGCCGGTCGGCGGCGCTTCCGCGGCGCGCGCTGACCAGATCGGCGAGCAGGAACAGCGCCGCGCCGCTCAGCGTGCTGTGCAGTAGGTAGTAAAGACCGGCGGACAGCCCGCTCTGGTCGAACAGGCCGAACGCCAGCAGCAGCGAGCCCATCGACCAGATGATCGAGAAGCATACCAGCCCCAGCAAGGTCGGGCTCGCCAGCACGCCGACGGCGCCGAGCGCCAGCGTCGCCAGCGCGGCCGGAATCACCCACGGGGATGCAAGATCAGCCACCGCGCCGGCGTCCACGCCGAACACCAATATGTAGACCCGCACGATCGAATAGGCGCCGACCTTGGTCATCATCATGAACAGCGCCGCGACCGGCCCCGGCGCGGCCGCATAGGCGGAGGGCAGCCACCATTGCAGCGGCACCAGCGCCGCCTTGAGCGCGAACACCAGCAGCAGCAGCAGCGCGCCGACGCGCAGGATCGCCTCGTCGCCGGGCGCGATCTGCGCGACCTTGATGGCGAGATCCGCCATGTTGAGCGTGCCGGTCACCGCGTAGATCAGGCCGACGGCGAACAGGAACAGCGTCGAGCCGATCAGGTTGATCGCCACATAATGGAAGCCCGCGCGCAGCCTTTGCGCGCCGCCGCCATGCAGCATCAGGCCGTAGGAGGCGATCAGCATGATTTCGAAGAACACGAACAGGTTGAACACGTCGCCGGTGAGGAACGCCCCGTTCAGGCCCATCAGCTGAAACTGGAACAGCGGATGGAAATGCCGGCCGGCGCGATCCCAGCCGGCCATCGCATAGATCAGCACCGCGACCGCCAGCACCGCGGTCAACAGCAGCATCGTCGCCGCGAGGCGATCGAGCACCAGCACGATGCCGAACGGCGCGCGCCAGTCGCCGAGCAGATACGGCGTCGGCGCGCTGTCCGAAGCGGAAACGTAGAGCCAGACGGTGATCGCCAGCAGCGCGAGCGTCGCGGCCGCCGAGACGATGCGCTGGCTGGCGAGATCGTGGCGCAGCACCAGCACCAGGAAGGCCGCGACGACCGCGGGCAGGACGATCGGCGCGATGATCAGATGAATCATCGGCGCGCCGCCTTGCGCTTGCGCGCGTCGCTCGGCGATGGCGGCCGTTCGCCGTTCTCGACCCGCTCCGTGCCGGTCTCCAGGAATCCGCGCAGCGCCAGCACCACCACCAGCGCCGTCATCCCGAACGAGATCACGATCGCGGTCAGCACCAGCGCCTGCGGCAGCGGGTCGGTGTAGTCGGTGACGCCTTTGGTGATGATCGGCGGCTTGTCGATCGAAAGCCGCCCCATCGCGAACAGGAACAGATTGACCGCATAGGACAGGAACGTGGTGCCGATGATCACCGGGAAGCTGTGCCGGTTCAGCACCAGATACAGTCCGACCATGGCCAGCACGCCGATGCCGCTCGCGACCAGGATTTCCATTCAGCCCTCCTGGTTGGACGGCGGCGCGAGCCGCGGCCGCATCGGCGCACGCGGCGCCAACGGAATGTCGGACGGGCCGAGCGGCGCCGGCGTCCGCTTGGCGCGGCGTTCGACGCGCGAGATCTGCGACAGCGCGAGCACCACGGTCCCGACCACGGCGAGGAACACGCCGATATCGAACAGGATCGCGCTCGCCAGTTCGACCTCGCCGATCAGCGGGACGGGAACGTAAACGAAGGCGCTGGTCAGGAACGGGCGGCCGAACAGCAATGCGCCGATGCCGGTCGCGGTCGCAACGAGCACGCCGGCGCCGAGCAGCCGATGGCCGTCGATCCGTCGCTGGTCGGCCGACCAGGCGTAGCCGCTCGCCATGAACTGCATGATGATCGCGGTGGCGACCACCAGTCCGGCGATGAAGCCGCCGCCGGGCTGATTATGGCCGCGCAAGAAGATGTAGACGCCGACCGTGATCGCCAGCGGCAGCAGCACGCGGGCCGCGACGACGAGCACCAGCGGATGGGCGTCGGCCGAATCGGTGCGCTGGCGCATCGCGTCGAGCCGCCGCGCCGCGGCGCCTTCGAGCGCGGAGCTGAGCAGCGCGTAGATCACCAACGCGGCGATGCACAGCACGATGATCTCGCCGAAAGTATCGAAGCCGCGAAAGTCGACCAGGATCACGTTGACGACGTTGGTGCCGCCGCCGCCCGGCTTGGCCTCGGCGAGGTGGAACGCCGAGATCGAGCTGAAGTCACGCGTCATCACCGCATAGGCCAGCGCCGCCGCCGCGAGTCCGCCGGCGCCCGCGATCGCGCCGTCGCGCAGCCGCCGGCCAAGCCGCGGCTCCGACGGCGTCAGCTTCGGCAGCAAATTGAGCGCGAGCAGCAGCAGGATCACGGTCACGACCTCGACCGAGATCTGCGTCAGCGCCAGATCGGGCGCCGAGAACTGCATGAAGGCGAGCGACACGATCAGACCCGCCACGCCGCTGAGGATCAGGGTCAGCAGGCGATGGACGTGAAACATCATCACCGCGAGGCTGACGGCGATCAGCAGAATCCACCCCACCACCGCCGGCAGATTGACCGGCAGCAACGCCCGGGCGCCCGCGTCATGCCGGCCGCCGAGGAAGCCGACGAGGCCCACCGCCAGGATGGTCGTCGTGATCACCGCGAGATAGCGCGGCAACGACTCGTTGTGCAGATGGTGGATGGTCCAGCGCGCGCCGTGCACCGCCGCGGCGACCACGGCGTCGAACATCGCCTTGGCGTCCGGCCGCGGCAGCCAGCCGCGCACGCGCTCGATCGGCGCATGAGCGGTCAGCAGCAACAGGCCGCCGGCCAGCGCGATGCCGCTCATCAGCAGCGGCCAGGTCAGGCCGTGCCAGATCGCCAGCTTCTGGAACGGCAGCGTGGCGGCGCCGACGACGGCCTGCGCGGTGCGCTCGACGACGGCGCCGGCAAGCAGCTGCGGCCACAGGCCGATCGCGATCACCGGGATCACCAGGGCTGCGACTGGCGCCCACATTCCGAACGGCGGATCGTGCGGGGTCTTCGGCAAGGCGGCGTGGCGCTGCCCGAGATAGGTGGAGAAAGCGAACCGCGCCGAATAGGCCACCGACAGCAGCGCGCCGAGCGTCGCCGCCGCCGGCACGATCCAGGCGCTGCCGAGCACGCTGGCCTCGGTCGCGGCTTCCAGCATCATCTCCTTCGACAGGAAACCGTTGAGCAGCGGCACGCCCGCCATCGACGCGGCGGCGATCAACGCCAGGACGGCGCTGATCGGCATCGGCCGCAACAGCCCGCCGAGCCTGCGCAGGCTGCGGGTGCCGGTCTCGTGATCGACGATGCCGGCGCTCATGAACAGCGCCGCCTTGAAGGTCGCGTGGTTGAGGATGTGGAACATGCAGGCGATCACGGCGTAGCGGGTGCCGAAGCCGAGCAGCATCGTCATCAGGCCGAGATGGCTCACCGTCGAATGCGCCAGGATGCCCTTGAGGTCGTCCTTGAACAGCGCGATCCAGGCGCCGATCAGCATCGTCACGAGCCCGGTGGTTGCGACGATCCCGAACCACAGCTCGGTGCCCGACAGCACCGGCCATAGCCGCGCCAGCAGGAACACGCCGGCCTTCACCATGGTGGCGGAGTGCAGATAGGCCGAGACCGGGGTCGGCGCCGCCATCGCGTGCGGCAGCCAGAAGTGGAACGGAAACTGCGCCGATTTGGTGAATGCCGCGCCGAGCACCAGCAGCAGGATCGGCACGTACAGCGCCGAGGCCTTGATCGCGTCGCCGCGCTGAAGAATGTCGGTCAGCTCGTAGGAGCCGGCGGCTTGGCCGAGCAGCAACATCCCCGCCATCAGCAACAGGCCGCCGCCGGCGGTGACGACCAGCGCCATCCGCGCGCCCTGCCTGCCCTCCGGCAGATGGTGCCAATAGCCGATCAGCAGGAACGAGCTCAGGCTGGTCAGCTCCCAGAACACCACCAGCAGCAGGATATTGTCGCTGATCACGATGCCGAGCATCGCGCCCTGGAACAGCAGCAGAAAGGCGAAGAACCGCCCCATCGGATCGTCGCGATCGAGATAGAAGCGGGAATAGATGATCACCAGCAGCCCGATCACCAGGATCATCGTGGCGAAGAACAGACCGAGCCCATCGAGGAAGAAGCTGAACGACAGGCCGATCGCCGGGACCCATTCGGCGCCCGACCGGATCGTCGCGCCGTCGAACACCGCGGGCGCGTTGGCCAGCAGGATCACCAGCGCGCTGAGGCTCACGCCCGCGGTCACGAGGGTGCAGGCGTTCCGTCCCGAACGGATCGCCACCAGGGGCAGGACAGCGCCGACCAGTGGAATCAGAGCAATCAGAGCAAGCTGCATCCACCCCTTCCGTGCGCGCCGCGATCCGCGGTTTCAGCTTCCGTATCTGCGACCGCGGAAAGCTCAGCTATCGGAGATGCTTGATAGGGTTTGCAGGATTGGCGGGCGGATGCAAGGGCGGGAAACCGCCGGGCCATTCCGGGAAGGGCCGCGCAGCGGCACGATGCAATCAAACGAGGGGCCTGTCTGTGGGCGATCTCGCAATGTCGCCCCGCCCGATCGGCGAGGGAAGGCGGCATATCCGCGCGCCGCGGCGCGATCGAGGCGGCCGCCGGCCTTCAGACGCCATGCCGGCTGTATTGGGGGACCGCTCCGCCGGTGGAGGATGGGCTCGGCTAGGCCGTGGCGTCCAGCAGCGCCTTGCTCATATCCCGGTCGGCTTTCAGCGACGCGAGATTCGCCGTGTAGCTGTAACGCGCGACCAGCTGGCCGATGAATTCCTGGGCGAGATCGACATTCGGCGCGGCGACCTGGCCGTCCTGATTGGCGAACGGCGCCTGCGGATCGGAGATCGCCACGGGACCTTGCGCGGTCGCGGCGACGGTCGTCTGCGTGCCGCCGCCCGCGACGGCGGTCTGGTTGACTTGCAATGGTTTGTAGGCCTGCGGCGCACCGGCCGGCACGGCGCCGTTCGCCGCCGGCAGCGCGCCGGTCGACTGCTGATTGGCGACGTTGCTGGCCGAGACTTCGAGCCGTCGCGTCGCGGCATTCATGCCGGAGACGGCGATCGAGGCAATGCTGGTCATGGCGCGCTCATGCTGCGGTGGTGGTGCGGGGATTTAGCGCCCGCACCCCGGAATGATCCGTTCACCAGACGGCGACAATTCGAACGATTGCGGTGGCCGCTCCTACACCGGAAGCAAGGTCGACGCTGGCCGCGGGCTGCTTCGGACCGGTCTGGTTTGCCGCGGAATCGGAACGCTCTTCTTGCCGGTGCCGCGCAGCGCGGTCAGCGGCATCTGCTTGCGCCGGTCTTCGATGCGCCGCTCCGGCTCGTACAACCGGCCGGTCTGCAGCGCGGTCAGTCCACGCAGCGCCGCGTCGAGCCCGGTCACATGCGCGGGAACGATGCTCGGCGCGGTGTCCTCGCGGAGCTCGATCACCTCGTTGTTGTCCGCCGCCTCGGCGCGGCGGCAGCCGCGCGCGACATGGGCCTGGATCTTGAAGGCGTAGACGCTGGGCGGCGAGAAGAAGATCTTCGCCACCACCGGCACCACTTCGAGGAAGATGATGAACAGCCGCGTCATCCACGACACCATGGTGATGGTGGCGCCCTGCTGCGGATCCTGCTTCAGCTGTTCGAACGCAGCCATGCGGGTCAGCGGATCGCTGGCCGACCCGGCCTCGCGATACTGAAATTCGGTGCGCAGCTTCTGCCAGTAGGCATCGACGCGCGGCTGCCGGCTCGCCTGCAATTGCTGCAGGCTGCTCTGCGTGGCGACGATCTGTGCCTGGATCCGGCCGCGCTCGTCGTCCAGCCGCGCGCGTTCGGCGGCGCGCTGGCGCGTTTCCTGATCGACAAGCTGGCTTCTGGCGGTCTTCAGGTCGTCCTGTTTCGACCGGGTGTGCGCCAGCTCGGCCGTCCGCGCCGCGATCTGGCGTTCGATCAATTCTTTCTGCCGCCTGGCGAATTCATAGCGCGGCCCGAAGCCGGGGCGCATGCTGCTTTCGGCGTCGAGCCGCTGGCCGAACTCCTCGGCATTCATTTCGCTGGCGGCTTTCCGCATCGCCGGCTCGAGCTGCTTCAGTTCGCCGAGCAACGCGTCTTCGCGCACAGCGAGGGCTTTGATCTGCTCGTCGATCGCATCGAGCCCGGCGATGGCCGCGGCGTTGTTGGTCGATTGCGCGAACGTCGCTTGCAGAGACTGCTCCAGGGCCGTCAGCGACGCGCTCTGTTGCTCGATCTCCGCGTTCAGCCCGGCCTCGAAGGTCGCCAGTTTCTCGAACAAGGGTTTGTTCGCGACGACGCGGTTGGCTTCGATCCGCTCGGTGATCGTCGAGGAGAACATCGCCAGTTCGAGGAAGGAGGCGATCACCGAGGCGAGGATCAGCGAGATCGTCAGTCGCACCGCGATCCGGCCAAAGCGCAGCAGCGAGCGCCCGGCTTCGGCTTCGCTCTGCACCGCGGCGCCTGCGTCCTGGGCCGCCGTCTGGGTGAACCAGTCCGACTGAAACAGCGCGCGATCGAACAGAAATAGCGTCAGCGCGATCACCAGCGCGACAGGAATTCTCAACCATAGTTCGGGAATGATGTAGCCGAGCGAATAGACCGACACCCCGAACACCACGATGAAGGACAGGCACAGCGAGTAGCCGAGCTGCCGCACCCACATCTTGTCGGTGTCGGGGCAGGAGGCGATCAGCTTTCCGTCAATCCCAGCGATCAAATACAGCGTTCGGTCGAGCATGGCGCTTCTGCCTTCGAGTTTACGCCGCGCGTCGTTTTTTGATTTGGTCAGCAGAGGCTGGACCGTGTGGGGTCGGCGCGGGCGGGGCCAGGCGCGTTCCGGTTTCTCCGGAGCCGCGTGATATTGTCCCGAACGTATTGGCGGAAACCCCACCGATGCGTTAATCGCCGCCGCGCAGAAAAAAGATGCGCGGCGGTTGCTTAATGCTTTGAATCGGAAATGATAATCACTCTCGCTCAGATAGTTGGTTCGGCGTCACGCCGGCGTCGCCGCCGTCCGATCGCGCGCCTTGGCCGCGCTCTGCGGACGCCGCCGCAACTTGCGGCGCGACCACAGCATGACGCCGGTGGCGAGGAGTCCGAACAGCACCACCGACACCACGACGTTGAGCGGCCCGGCGATCAGCGCCGACCAATTGCCTTCGTGCAGCAGCCGCGGCCAGTTGCGCGGCAGCGGCGTCACGCCTTGCGCGGTGAAGGTGTAGGCGCGTAGTTCGCCGCCTTCGTAAATCCGCGCCATCATCCGACCGCCGCGATTGGCGATCATCGCGACATGCGCGACGTCGTGCGATTGGGCGATCGCCCGGACGGCGTCGGCGAGTGGCAGCGTCGCCGCGGCCGGCGGCGGGTTGCCCTGCAGCGTCAACCCGAGCACCATGAACAGGCCGGTGATGGGACTGAGCAGCAGCAACGGCAGCGTGAACCACGCGGCGCCCTTGTGCCAGCCGGAAAGGCTGTTGCGCAGCCGCGGCCAGCCCATCAACACTCCGAGGCCCATGATCACCACCATCGCAATGGTCGAGGTGATCACCAGCCAGTCATGACCGAGCAGATGTTCGTGGGTGCGCCGCGCCCAGAGCAACACGTCGCCGACCGGATCGGACGCCGTCGCCGCCTCGCCGGTGGCGAGGTCGATCACCGGCGCGTTGACGCCGAGCAGGCGCATCTGTTGTCCGTTGGCGTTGATGGCCAATCCGCGCGCCTTGGCCGCCGGATCGTAGCGCTGCAGCAGGCCGGTGAGGCGATCGGCGTCGGCCATGCCGGCGGGCAGGCCACGGCTCTGGATGATCGGCTCGACCGACAGGATCAGCCCGGTAAAGATGATCGCGATCAGCGGTATCGCAAACACCAGGCTGATCCAGCGGTGCAGTTTAAGAAGCAATGCGTTGTTCATCGGAATTCCAATCGTTGTATGCGCGGCGCTCGTTGTCGCGGTCGGTGTGTCAGGGGTGCGCCGCCCGCGCGGCCGTCAGCCCTTGCCGCAGCTTGCGGTCGTCTCCGGTCAGATCGGCTGCCTTCTGCGTCCTCGGGCGCGCCATCTGCGAGGCCTGCGGTTGATCAGGCGGGTTGCCGGCGATCGTCTCTAACTCATCCAAACTTTCGGGAGGCTGACAGTCGCGCCGGACGACGATCGCTTCGGGAATTCGCCCGGCGTTCGGCGGCGTCATGAAGACGGCCCGATGCGGCGTGGTGAAGGTCCCTCTTGTTCGTTTCGAACCGTCCCGGTTTTCCACGAATCACTTTCACGAATCACTCGGGCGCGACGGTGTGCATCGCCGCGAATCATCTGCGTGCATCGCAATGCCTGTCCGGGAAAATCCGGACGTTTCTCGTCGAGCTAACTGTTCGAGAGCCGCCGGAAGCCGCACGTCGACACGTCGCAGCGCTTTCATCGCCGTTGGCGAAGAGTTCCGGACGAGGATCTGACGACCGTCGCCAGGCGGCTTGCCCGGATCTGACCTCTAACTGAAATGTGACTGTTTCCAAGCTGATAGGGATCGGTAACAGAAATTTCGAAGCAGCGCAGCCGCGGCGCGCACGCCGCATCCGCAGCCCTCTTCGATATTTTCCGCGGGCCGCCGGATGTCTTCATTCTTCCGGCATTTAGTCTGATTAAACTTGTGCCTGTTGAATTTCCCGAGTGTTGCTACGATGCTGCAATTGAAACCGGTATCGTGCAAACCCAACTGGTATGGAGGTAGTATGCGCTCCTCAACGATGATCCTGCTCGGCTCCGTCGCCCTGGTTGCTGCGTTCGCGGTCAGCGACCGCGTCGGCGGCCCTCGTGGCGTGCTGATCGAGCCCGCCGTCGCTGCGACGCCGGTGGCTCCGCCTGTCAGCGCCTTCCGGACCGTGACATCGTCGTCGTGCTCGGCGAACGGCTGTCCCACCACTTGCGAAGCCGACGAGGCATTGATCTCAGCGATCTGCATCGGCTCGAGCGGTGCGAAGTTCAGCGATAATCTTCTGGTCGAGAACGGACAGATCACCGCAAGCTGCGGCCCGTCCTCGACTGCCATCGTGGTGTCCTGCGCCCGCAAATAAGCGCCGCAGGCACTTCTCAAAGGGGGCTGCGCGGTCAGGCGTCTGAGCGCGGAGCCCTCTACAGTACCAAGGGTCAAACCGATGCAAAACTGGTTCGTCGCACTCGCGGTCGCGGTGCTCGTCGTCATCGGCTTCGCCGCCGGACCGATGTCCGTCGTCGTCGCCTTCCTGTCGTTCTGGGTCACCCTGTATCTGGTCTGGGCCTACGAGCTCGGCTTCAAGGATACCTGGGCGCGCTACGGACTCAATCGGGTCAAGCCGCCGTTCTGGGCTGAAGAGAACAAGGCATGGTTCATGCCGATCTTCGACGATCGCCTGAAGGTGGTGAAGGCGGCTGCCGTATCGCTGCTGATCGTTGCGTTCAGCCTGATGCTGCCGGTGTCGGTGGTGCGGATCGCCACGCTGCTCGTGCTGGCCTGGTACGTCAGCGAGATTTACCGGGCGCAGAAGAACACCGATCAGCTCGATCGCGCGCGGTTCAATTAACGGCCGCGCATTCGCGAGCGCAGTGCGGGCGATCGCCGTCTCGTCCGCCCGCCCTGCCCGCCCCCGCCTTGGGCGGCGCGAGCGTCATCTGAGGTGCTCGCCCGCCCTGGGCGAGCTTGAGGGGTGGCGCGTCACGGACTGCGGCGACGGCATCTGAGCGGCCATCCTTCGAGCTTCGCTACGCTCCGCCTCCGGATGACGCCGGCGCCTGCGCCTGCGGAATACGCGGATTGCTTCCACCGCGTTTTGAATTAGCCATTTTTTCAAACTGTCACCGCCGCCACTGGACGGCGCGGGCGATTTGTACATCAATATGACAACGACGCGTGTGGCTCGAGGAGATTGCGATGGCAGACAACAACTCATCCGACGTCATCCTGACGATGATGTCCAAGAACCTCGAACAGGCGCGCGGCGCGATGAACAACTATCTGCAGTTCATCGAGAAGAGCCTTTCGGTCTCGCCGATGGGAACGAGCAGCCAGGCCAACACGCTGAAGGGCTATGTCGAGAAGAACGTCCAGGCGACCTTCGACTTCTCCGAGCAGTTGCTGCACGCCAAGGATTTCCAGGACGTCGTCCGGATCCAGACCGAATTCCTGCAGACCCAGTTCCGGGTCCTGACCGATCAGGCCAAGGATGTGGTCGAGATGACCAAGCCGACGGTCATCGTCCCGCGCGATGGTTAGGGCCTGATCCCGACAAAGCGGATACGCAGTAAGGGTTTCGGACGATCGCGCTCCACGAGGTTGCTGGACCCGGTCGCAGTCGGCTCGCCGAGGGCGCGGGGGGAACCAAACCGGCCGCGCCCGATTGGCATCACGCCCCGGCAAGTCGACCGAGCATTTGGACAGGCGCCATGTTGAGATCAGGTCTTTCAGTCATTTCGCTGTTGTTGCTGGCGTCGGCGGCGCAGGCCCAGTCCGGCCGGCCCGATCCGGGCTGCGGTCGCGACGTGTCCCGGTTCTGCCGCGCCGTGATGGATCAGGGCGACGGCGTCATCCTCAACTGTCTGCAGCAAAATCGCGCGCGTCTGAGCAAGAAATGCGCCAAGGTGCTGACCGACAACGGCCAGTAGCCGATAGAGCGTTTTCGAGCGAAGTGGGTACCGGTTCGCGTCAAGAAAACGCGTCAGAACAAAAATTTGGAGCTTCTCCGGTTCTGATTCCATCAGAACCGGAGAAGCTCCATTTTCAGGTCGAACCGCCGCTGACGCCTGCGACCGGCAGCACTTCGGTCCCGGTGGGGCGATCGGGCGACTCGTCCTTCCAGCGCACCGATCCGAACGGCCGCTCCAGCATCCGGCGCACCCGGATCGGGGCCGGCCCGCGGTGAAACGCCATTGCGCGCTGGTGCATGGCGCGATCGTGCTGAGTCGAACGGCTTCGCTGTCGCAGATAGTCCAGCCAGGTCGGGCAGTGATAGCGCTCGGTCCACAGTTCCGGGTCGGCAATGTCGCGGGCGATCGACCAGCCATAGGCGCCGTTACGCTGGCGGCTGAGCTGGACCTGCTGCATCACGCCGTGAAACGCGCGGGCGTCGTCCTGATCGACGCGGTAATCGATCTCGATCACCACCGGTCCGCTGCGCGGCGTCAAGGCCAGCCGCACTTCCGGGTCGGCGAGGAGTTCGGCATCCTCGGTCTGGGTGCCGACCGATGGCATTCGCAGAAGCAGTCCGACCAGCGGCGAGACCAACATCACCCCGGCCGAGATCAGCATCGACGGCGCAACGCCCGCCAGATCGGCGACATGGCCCCAGACCCAGCTTCCGATTGCGATGCCGCCGGCGATCGACGCCTGAAACGCCGCCAGCGAGCGGCCCGCCACCCAGCGCGGCGCGGATAGCTGCACGCCGATATTGAACAGCGCGATCGCCAGCATCCACACCGCGCCCGCGACCACCAGCGCCGCGGCGCTGATCAGCGACGAGCGGCTCAACGCGACCGCCGCCATCGCCAGGCCCATGATGATCGCGCAGGAGCGCACCGCGGCTTCGCTGCTCAGCCGTTCGCGAGCCAGCCCGACATTGAGCGCGCCGATCACCGCGCCGACGCCGAACGCGCCGAGCAGAATGCCGTAGGTCTCTGCGCCGCTCTTCAGCAGGTCCCGCGCCACCAGCGGCATCAGCGCCAGCACCGAGCTGCCGGCGATCCCGGTGACCAGCGTCCGCGTCAGCACGATCCGGATCGAGGGGGAGTTGGCGATGTAGCGCACGCCGGAGACGATCGCGCGATTCATCCGTTCCGGCGGCAACCGAGGCGGCTCGCTGACGCGCCGCCACAGGAACAGCACCATCAGCAGCGGGAGATACAGCGCCGCATTGGCCGCGAACGCCGCAACCGCGCCGGCCGTCGCCACCACGATGCCGCCGACCGCGGGGCCGAAGCTGCGGGCGATGTTGTAGCTGATGCCGTTCAGCGCCACCGCCGCCGGCAGCGCCTCGCCCGGCACCTGTTCGCTGACCGAGGCCTGCCAGGCGGGGCCGAACAGCGCCATGCCGGTGCCGATGACGAAGCAGAAGGCGAGCAGGATCTCCGGAGTCACCAGGCCGAGATGCGCCAGCACCGCCAGCACCGTCGAGCCGCCGAGGCCGAGCGTCAGCGACGCCAGCGCCACGATGCGGCGATCATACATATCGGCGATCGCGCCGGCCGGCATCGCCACCAGCATGATCGGCAGCATCAAGGCGGTCTGCACCAGCGCGACCTTGTCGGCGGACGACGCCATCTGCGTCATCGCCCAGGCGGCGCCGACGCCGTTGATCATCAGGCCGAGATTGGACAGAAGGCTCGCCAGCCAGATCCGCCGGAACAGCGCGTAGCGCAGCGGCGCCGCGACGCCGCCGGCGGAGAACACGCCTCGCTTCGACCCCCCCGTCATCAAGCCCCTTTCCTCCCGACGTTATCCTCGCCGCGCCGGCGCCGATTCCCGGCGCTCGGCTGCAGTGATGCCTGCGAAACTCCGGACCTGTCCAGTGCCAACGCCGCTTTGAGCGGCGCCAAGCGCCTGCTACGATTCGGGAAAATCAGGGAGGCCGACGACGTGCAAACCACCAGGCGCAGCATCTTGAAAGCTCTCGGGGCGTTGCCTCTGGCGCTCGGCGGTCCGACCTTGCAGGCGTTCGCCCAAAGCCCCGCCGCGCCGGCGCTGGAGACGCCGGTCCCGCCGATCCTGTTCGTGCACGGCAATGGCGACCATGCCGCGCTGTGGATCACCCAGATGTGGCGGATGGAATCCAATGGCGTCGCCCGGCAGCGTCTGGCGGCGGTGAATTTCACCGACCCGCTGGCGCGCAATGACGACACCGTGTCGCAGCCCGACCGGTCCTCGACCGAAGACCAGCGCCGAGAACTGGGCGCCGCGATCGCCGAGCTCAAGCGCCGCACCGGCGCTGCGAAAGTCGCGCTGGTCGCAAGCTCGCGCGGCGGCAATGCGGTGCGGAGCCTCATCAAGGCCGGCGCCGCCGCTGACGTGTCGCACGCCGTGTTGTGCGGGACGCCCAATCACGGCGTCTATGCCTGGGATGCCGGCCTCGGCAACGAGTTCAACGGCAAGGGACCGTTCCTGCGCGGGCTGAACGACGGCGCGTCCGAAGTCACCGAGGGCGTCGCGTTCCTGACGCTGCGCAGCGACGGCATCGACAAATACGCCCAGCCCGACGGTCGCTTCGTCGGCAAGCCGGGCACGCCGACCGGGGTGACGGTGGAAGGGCCGGAGCTGCGCGGCGCCACCAATCTGGTGCTCGGCGCGCTCGACCATCGCGAGGTCGCTTTCCATCCCCGGGCGTTCCGCGAGATCTACAAGTTCATCGCCGGCCGCGAGCCCTCGCTGATCGCGATCGCGCCGGAGCAGGCGGTCAAGCTCAGCGGGCTGGTCACCGGCACGCCGGGCGGCGTGCCGACCAACCGGCCGGTCGCCGATGCGGCCGTCGAGGTGTTTCGCGTCGCGCCCGACAGCGGCGAGCGGATCGGGGCGGCGCTGTACAGCGGAAAGACCGGAGCCGACGGCCGCTGGGGGCCGGTCGACACCCAGCCGCCGTGGCCGCTGGAATTCGTGCTGACGTCGCCGGATGCGACGATCACCCACATCTATCGCTCGCCGTTTCCGCGCTCGTCCGATGTCGTGCATCTGCGCGCCGCAAAGCCCGCGACGCCGCCCGAAGCCGGCGTCGGCGCGGTGGTGATGATGTCGCGGCCGCGCGGTTATTTCGGCCTGCCGCGCGACGTCGTGCTGCTCGACGGCAAGCAGCCGACCGACGTCAATCCGGGCGTGCCGACCGATTCGGTGACGACGTTGAAGCTGCCGGCGTCGGAGGCCGGCCGCGCGGTCGTCGGCCTGTTCAACGAGGAGCGGATCGTGGCGCGGGCATGGCCGCTATCCGAGAACCGCGTCACTGTGGCGGAACTGACGTCCTGAACCGGCCTTTTCTGCGCCCCGTTCGCATCCTAGCTTCATCGGAAGGGTGGAACTGATCAAGCCAAGGAGCGTCATGTGAGCATCGCCGAGGTCTATGACGTTGCCGATCGCCGCGCGCCGCTGCTGCCGCCGACGCCGCCGCGCGCGCCGGACAATATGACGGCGCTCGGCCGGCTCGCGGCGCTTCGCAACAATGCGATCGCGACCTGGGGCCAGCGCGCCTATCAGGACGATCTCATCAAGGGCCGGTTCTTCAATCACGCCAGCTACATCCTCAACACGCCGGATGCGATCCGGCATGTGCTGATCGACAATTACGAGAACTACACGCGCACCGCGGCGGGCATTCGCGTGCTGCAGCCGATCCTCGGCCAGGGCCTGCTGCTCGCCGAAGGCCGCGCCTGGAAGCATCAGCGCCGCACGCTGGCGCCGGCGTTCACGCCGCGCGCGGTCGGCACGTTGGTGCCGCATATGATCTCGGCGACCGAGGAGACCATCGCGGAGCTGCAGGGCAGCGTCGGCGCGCCGGTCGATCTGCGCGAGGCGATGCAGCGGCTCGCGCTGGAGATCGCCGGACGGACGATGTTCTCGTTCGCGATGGGTCGCCACGGCCAGACCCTGCGCGACTTCGTCATGGAGTACGGCATGAAGCTCGCGAGCCCGCGGTTTCTCGACCTGCTGCTGCCGCTGGGATGGCCGAGCCCGCAGGATATTTCGCGCGCGTTGTTCCGCCGGCGCTGGACGAGATTCATCGGCGAGTTGATGGCCGCGCGCCGCGCCGCCGGCAAGACCGAAGGCGCACCGCCGCGCGATCTGTTCGATCTCATGGTGGTGGCGCGAGACCCCGAGACCGGTGAAGCCTTCTCCGAGGATCAGCTCGGCGATCAGGTCGCGACCATGATCCTCGCCGGCCACGAGACCACCGCGACCGCGTTGTTCTGGGCGCTGTATCTGCTGGCGCTCGATCCCGCCACCCAGCAGGACGTCGCCGACGAGGCACGCAGCGCCGGCAAGGATGAGACGCCGGCGATCGAGCGGCTGGCTTTCACCCGTGCGGTGCTCGACGAAACACTGCGGCTGTATCCGCCCGCATTCCTGATCGCCCGCGAAGCGGCCGGGCCGGACAGCGTCGCCGGCCAGACGATCCGCAGAAAGGACGTGATGCTGATCGCGCCGTGGCTGCTGCACCGGCACGAGAAGCTGTGGGACAATCCTTCGGCCTTCATGCCGGCGCGCTTTCTGCCCGGCACGCCGCCGCCTGACCGGTTCGCCTATCTGCCGTTCGGCGTCGGGCCGCGGGTGTGTATCGGGGCGCATTTCGCGCTGGTCGAGGCGACGCTGGCGCTGGCGCGGATCGTCGGCGCGTTCCGGATCGAACTGATCGACCGCACGCCGGTGATGCCGATCGGCATCGTCACCACCCAGCCTGACCACTCGCCTATGTTCCGGCTGACGCGCCGCTGATCAAGCAGGCGTCATTTAGTAGCGACCGCCCCAGGGCCACGGCGAATATGTCTGCGCGCTGAAGCGATCGCCCCGATCGAGAAACAGGCGGCGCTGCGCGGCATCGCCGACAGGGTGCTGGTGTATGAGATTCCTTAACGCATTGGCGACATTGCCGAACGGTCATGAAGTCCGCTGGAACCCGGCCCGATTGCCGACGTTACGATTTCGCGTCATAGAGCGAGCCTGAGTTCGCGCCCCTTATCGCAAGAGCTTGAAAGCGGATGCTGGACAAACTGCGCCAATTCATTTCGGAAGTGGTCGCGCCGACGGCGCCGGACGAATTGACCTTCGATGACGGCGGCTATCGGCTGGCGGCGACGGCGCTGCTGATTCACGTCATCTCGCTGGATGGCGAACCCTCCGAGGTCGAGCGACGTAAACTGCATTCGTTGCTCGAAACACGCTTTCATCTCGATGCCGCAACCGCCAACCGGCTGGTCGCATCGGCCACACTGGTCGAGGGTGATGCCGTCGATCTGTATCATTTCACCAGCGTTATCATGCGGTCGGTCAATGAGCAGGGCAGGCTACGCATCATCGAGATGATGTGGGAGTTGGTGTTCGCGGACGGCAACGTCACCGAGTTCGAGGAGAACGTGGTCTGGCGCGCCGCCGACCTGCTCGCGGTGTCTTCCCGCGACCGCGTCAATCTGAAGCGCCAGGTCGCTTCGCAGTCGGAAGCGGACCCTGCGAACTAAGCCCTACACAGTCCGGCCGATGCACTACCTACTACCGATTCGTCACGACTTGCGCTCACTGCGCGTCAGTTCGACGCGGAAGGCTGGTTGGGAATCGATCGTCGGGACGGCAATGGTCTTGCACGCAGCTTGCTTCTTGCCTAAGGCCTAGCGATGATCAGGCCATTCGATCCTCAATTTCAAGAGTTTGAATCGTGACTGAACGCGTGACATTGATTACGGGGGCATCGGCGGGAATCGGTGCAGAGCTGGCGCGTATTTTTGCGGCAAATGCTCACAGAGTAGCCTTGGTGGCGCGCCGCGCCGACCGGCTCGAAGCGCTGGCGGCCGAAATCATCGCCAAAGGCGGGCCGGAGCCGATTATTATCGCCTGCGATCTCGGCAAGCCCGAAGGCGCCGACGAAATCGTCGCCCGGCTGGCCGCGGCGGGGGTCGAGGTCGAATATCTGGTCAACAATGCCGGCTATGGATTGTTCGGCCGCGCCGCCGAGATCGACCGGGCTGATCAGCTCGGCATCATCGATCTCAATATCCGTGCGCTGACCGATCTGTCGTTGCGCTTCGCCGACAGCGTCACCCGGCTGCGCGGCGGCATCCTCAACGTCGCCTCGATCGCCGGATTCATGCCTGGGCCGGGAATGGCGGTGTATTACGCGTCCAAGGCCTATGTGCTGTCGCTGAGCGAGGCGCTGCATCAGGAACTCGGCAAGAAGGGCGTCCGGGTCACGGCGGTCTGCCCGGGACCGGTGCCGACCGAGTTCCAGTTGCGCGCCAGTATCGAACCCGGGATCGATTCGGCGATCCTCAACGTGTCGCCGGCCGAAGTCGCCCGCCAGGGCTATCAGGGGCTGATGAACAACAAGCGGCTGGTGCTGCCCGGGGTGGGCATCAAGATCGTGCCGTTCCTGCTGCGGTTCTTCCCGCGCGGCTTCGTCCTCGCCGCGGTCGGCGGTTTCCAGCAACGCCAACGCTGAGCGCGCGAAGCGGCCGAATAGGCCGCAGCCTTCTTCCGGAAACACGCTTCCCTTTCCGCCACACCGATTGCTAGGCTTGCCCGAAGCGCCGGCGCACGACCGGCCATCAGGGAGGCGGCATGACCAGCGAGGAATTCGCGCGGCTGTTGGAGGATTTCACCCGCGCGGCCGAATCCGGCGACGGCGCCCGGTTCGCGACGCATTTCACCGAAGATGCCGTGTATCACGACTACATCTACGGCCCGCATAGCGGCCGCGCCGACATCGCGCACATGATGCAGAATCTGTTTCATCGCGACGCGGCCGACTATCGCTGGGAAATGTTCGATCCGGTCTGCAACGGCGATCTGGGCTACGCCTGGTCGCTGTCGAGCTTCACTTCGACGGTCCCGGACTTCGCCGGCAAGCCGGTGGTGATCGACGGCATGAGCCGTTTCGTGCTGCGCGACGGGCTGATCGCGGAGTATCGCGAATCGGTCAATGGCGGCGTCGCGATGCAGCAGCTCGGCGTCGCGCCGGACCGCATGGCAAAAGTGTTCCGGCGCTGGAGCGGCTGGCTGCAGGACAGCCCGGAAACCAAGGCCTATCTGGCGCGGCCGAAGGGCTCGCGCCGCGCCTGACCATCCCTCCACCGATCGACATCGAGCCAGCCCGCCAAGGGCGCAAGAAGAGCAAAAAGGGAGACGCGCCGATGGAATACCAGGACATCACTTACGAGGTCGCCGACAGGATCGCGACCGTCACACTGAACCGGCCGGACCGGATGAATGCCTGGACGCCGGTGATGGAGCGCGAGGTGCGGCAGGCGATGGAGCAGGCGGCCGAGGATCCGGACGTCCGCGTCATCGTGCTGACCGGCGCGGGCCGTGGCTTCTGCGCCGGCGCCGACATGCAGGTGCTGCAGACTATCGACCCGTCCGACATCCGCCGCGCCTCCAGCCTGCCTGCGTTCGACATGAACCGCCGGGCCGACTGGCAGACCCGCTACGCGTTCTACCCGGCGATCGGCAAGCCGGTGATCGGGATGCTGAACGGCGCCACTGCGGGCATCGGCCTCGTGCACGCGCTGTATTGCGACGTCCGCTTCGCCGCCGACAGCGCGGTGTTCACCACCGCGTTTTCGCGGCGCGGGCTGATCGCCGAGCACGGCATTTCCTGGATGCTGCCGCGCATCATCGGCCACGCCAACGCGCTCGATCTGTTGATGTCGGCGCGGCGGGTTTCGGCCGAGGAGGCGCTGCGGATCGGTCTGGTGAACCGGCTGTACCCGTCCGATCAGCTTCGCGAGCAGACCTACGCCTATGCCCGCGACCTGGCCGACAACGTCTCGCCGGCCTCGATGCGGGTGATCAAGCGGCAGCTTTACGAGGTGCCGTTCCAGACCCTGGCGGAGGCGACGATCGAGGCCAATCGGGAAATGGTGGTCTCGCTCGGCAGCGAGGACTTCAAGGAAGGCGTCGCCAGCTTCGTCGAAAAGCGACCGCCGCAGTTCAAGAGCGCGTAGGGCACCGCTCGCCCGACCTGGCGGCTTTGATCACACAAAAAACCCATCCTGACCCCGGCGAAGCTTGAAGAGCCAAGCCGGGTGTCTCGACGCATGGGCCGCGCCCCTCTCGCCCAGAGGCGATGGAGCTATGCCTGGGTTAAGGTCGAGAATTCTCGGGAAACGTCGGTGCTGGGATTGTCCTGCGGGATCCAACTCCCGGAGGAAGTTGGTGGAGCCAGGCGGGATCGAACCGCCGACCTCGTCATTGCGAACGACGCGCTCTCCCAGCTGAGCTATGGCCCCTCCGCGATCGGCACAGCGATGCACCGGTCAACGAACGCCGCCATTTACAGTCCCCGCTAAGGCCAAGTCAAGGACGTGCCGTGTCGTCGGCATTGGGCTTTATTTGCAGTGAGTTCCCTTGTTTGGACCGTGCTGAAACGATATTTACGGCCTAGCCTTTCCGCGTTCGAACCCGCGAGATTTCCACCGCCATGCGCGCCATTCTCGACATCGTCCTCATCATTCTCGATCTTTACATCTGGCTGTTGATCGCCTCGGCGATCCTGTCCTGGCTGATCGCCTTCAACGTCGTGAACACGCGTAACCAGTTCGTCGGTGCGGTGTCGGATTTCCTGTACCGGATCACGGAGCCCTTGCTGGCGCCGATCCGGAGGATGATGCCGTCGCTCGGCGGGCTCGACATCTCCCCGATCATCCTGATCCTGCTGATCATGTTCCTGCAGCGGGTGATCACCTATTACATCTACCCTGCGGTGTTCTGAGCCGCTGACCGTCCGGTCCCGGAGTTTCCACGATGGAGGCCTGGCGGTATTCTGCCCAGGGCGTTGCCGTTGCGGTGCGGGTCACCCCGCGCGGCGGCCGCGATGAGATCGACGGGCTGGAGACGCTGTCGGACGGCCGTCCCGTCGTGAAGGTCCGGGTCCGCGCCATCGCCGACGGTGGCGAGGCCAACCGGGCGGTGATCGAGCTGCTGGCGAAATCGCTCGGCGTGCCGAAACGAAACGTCCGGTTGCTGTCGGGGGCGACGTCCCGGCAGAAGCAGATCGCGATCGACGGCGATCCGACCAAGCTCGGTGAGGCGCTGCGCCGACTGACGGCGGCCAAGCCGGCCGAATAACGAGCAGGGGAGGCCCACCAGGGCGACTTCGATCGCCTCTCCGTCCGGAGAGGCTTTTTGTTTTTCGATGCGCACGCATCATCCCAAGCAAGGGGACGACATGACAGCCCGGATCATCGACGGAAAAATCATTTCAGCCGATTTGCGTGGCCGCGTCGCCGCAGAGGTGACGCGAATCAAGGCCGAGCACGGCATCACGCCGGGTCTGGCGGTGGTGCTGGTCGGCAGTGATCCGGCCTCCGAGGTCTATGTCCGCAGCAAGCACAAGCAGACCCAGGAAGCCGGCATGGCGTCGTTCGAGCACCGGCTGCCGGCCGACGTGGCGCAGGCCGATTTGCTGGCGCTGATCGGCCAGCTCAACGCCGATCCGGAGGTGCACGGTATTTTGGTGCAATTGCCGCTGCCGAAGGGGCTCGACAGCAATGCGGTGATCGACGCGATCGATCCGGCCAAGGATGTCGACGGTCTCAACCCGGTCAATGCCGGCCGGCTCGCCAGCGGGCTGTTCGCGCTGACGCCGTGCACGCCGCTCGGCTGCATCATCATGGCCAAGCAGGTCCATGCCTCGCTGGAGGGCATGAATGCGATCGTGATCGGCCGCTCCAATCTGGTCGGCAAGCCGCTGGTGCAATTGCTGCTGAACGAGAACGCCACGGTGACGATCGCGCATTCGCGCTCGCGCGATCTGCCGGCGCTATGCCGTCAGGCCGATCTGGTGTTCGCCGCGGTCGGCAAGGCCGAAATGGTCAAGGGCGACTGGATCAAGCCGGGCGCGACCGTGATCGACGTCGGCATCAACCGCACCCCGTCGCCGGACGGCGGCAAGGACAAGCTTGTGGGCGACGTCGCCTTTGCCGAGGCCAAGGACGTCGCCGGCGCCATCACCCCGGTGCCGGGCGGCGTCGGCCTGATGACGGTGGCGTGCCTGCTGGTCAACACCGTCCGCGCCGCCAGCGCGATCCACGGCCTGCCGAAGCCGGGCGTTTGATGATCTGATTCCAACGCCGTCATGCTGAGGCGCGCGCCGGTTTCGGCGCGCCTCGCAGCATGCGGCAATCTGGATGGCGTGCGCGGCCCATCCTTCCAGGCCGCCGCTGCGCGGCGGCGCCTCAGGATGACGTGCGAGGTGTGGAAAGGCTGCTTCGAAGCTCTCGCCTTCAGCCGGCCGTGTTCTGGATCAGCCGCTGATAGAACCGGATCATGTCGGCGTAGTTCTTGATGCTGATCCGCTCATTGGTGCCGTGGAAGCGCTTGAGGTCTTCCGAGGTCGCCCGGACCGGCGAGAACCGGAAGATGTTGTCGGCGACGTCCGCATAATGCCGCGAATCGGTGGCGGCGATCATCAGACCGGGCGCGACGACGACGTCCGGGAAGATCTCGCGGATGGTGCGGTTCAGCGCGCCGTAAGACGGGCTCGCGGTGCCGGTCACCGGCGGCGGATCGAAATTGCCCTCGAACGGCTTGATCGCGATCTTGTCGTTGGCGACGGCGGTGCGGACATGGTCGGTGACGCTCGCCTGGGTATCGCCGGGGAGCAGGCGGAAATTGACGCTGGCCTCGGCAATGCCGGGCAGCACGTTATCCTTGTCGCCGGCGTTGAACACGGTCAGCGCGGTGGTGGTGCGCACCATCGCCTCGGTGGTGCCGCTCTTCTGGAATTCCCGCAGCAGCAGCGGCTTGAACAGCCACAGATTCGACAGCACGACGCGGTTGAAGCCGCTCATCTCCGGCGCCAGCGTGTCGAACATGTCGGCCACCGCACCGCGCACCCGCATCGGCAGGCGTTTGTCTTCCAGATGGGTCAGCGCCGCGGCCAGCATCCCGATCGCAGTGTCGCGCGGCGGCATCGAGGAATGGCCAGGGGTGCCGCGCGCGGTCAGCACCAGCGTCGCGTAGCCCTTTTCCGAGACGCCGATCAGCGCAGCCGGCTTGTTGAGACCTTTCATCACGCCTTCGGTGATCAGCAGGCCCTCGTCGAGCACGAAGTCGAGCCGGACCTTGCGCGCCGCGAGCAGATCCGCGATCTGCTTCGCGCCGCGCAGGCCGGAGACTTCCTCGTCATGGCCGAAGGCGAAATAGATCGTCCGCTTCGGCCTGAAGCCCTGCTTCGCCATCAGCTCGGCGGCTTCGAGCATCGCGTAGAGGTTGCCCTTGTCGTCCCACGCGCCGCGGCCCCAGATGAAGCCGTCGGCGATCACGCCGTCGAACGGCTTCTGCTGCCAGTCCTGCTCGGTCTTCGGCGCGATCGGCACCACGTCCTGATGCGCCAGCAGCGCGATCGGCTTGGTCTGCGGGTCCGAGCCCTGCCAAGTGTAGAGCAGGCTCTTGCCGTTCACGAGCTCGCGGGTCGCTGCGGCGTGGAACGCCGGGAAGCTGGCCGCGATATGCGCCTGCAGGCCGCGCAGCGCCTCGGCGTCCTGCTCCGGGTTGAGGAAGTTGGAAATGGTCGGAAAGCGGATCGCCTCGGCCAGGCGTTTCGCCGCGCCCTGATCGTCGATCGCGATCGGCGGAGCGGGATCGACCGCGACCTGCCGCGACGGCTGCCGATAGGCGTTGTAGGTCAGCACCGCGGCAAGGCCGGCGACCGCGACCAGCGCGATCACCACGATGTTGCGGACCCATCTCAACAGCCGGCGCATCGCAATCCCCCTCGCGGCCGGCGACGCCGCCGATGCTTAAGTCTTCGCCGCCTTGGCCCGCTCGATGCCCTCGAGGATCAGCCTGTGCGCATCCTCGGCGCCGCCCCAGCGCAGGATCTTCACCCATTTGCCGGGTTCGAGATCCTTATAATGTTCGAAGAAGTGCTGGATCTGCTGCAGCGTGATATCGGGCAGGTCGGAATAGGTCTTCACCCGGTCGTAGCGCTGGGTCAGCTTCGACGACGGCACGGCGATGATCTTCTCGTCATGGCCGGCCTCGTCGCTCATGAACAGCACGCCGACGGGGCGGACGCTGATCATCGCGCCCGGCACGATGCCGCGGGTATTGGCGACCAGCACGTCGCACGGATCGCCATCGTCCGACAGCGTGTGCGGGATGAAACCGTAGTTCCCCGGATAGCGCATCGCGGTATAAAGAAACCGGTCGACCACCAGGGTGCCGGCGGCCTTGTCCATTTCGTACTTGATCGGCTCGCCGCCGACCGGAACCTCGATGATCACATTGACATCATGAGGCGGGTTAACGCCGACGGGAATTGCGTCGATGCGCATCGACTGCTCCGGATTGACTTGAGTGCGGGACGAACCGAATAGCCCGAGCTAGCGCCGTTCGCCAGCGCAAAACGTCAGTTGCTCCAGGCGAAGGCGACCTTGTCGAGCGACTTCTGGCCGAACCGCTCCGAGGAGCGCGCCACCATCCGGCCGCCGAGCGCCCGGTAGAACTCGGTCGCCGGCTCGTTGTCCGACAGCGCCCAGATCACCATGCTCTTCAGGCCGCTCTGCCCGAGGTCGCGGCGGGCCGCGGCGAACAGCCGCCGGCCGAAGCCGAGCCCCTGGAATTCCGGCCGCAGATAGAGCTCGTAGATTTCGCCCTCGAAATGCAGGCTGCGGGCGCGGTTGCGGCCGTAATTGGCGTAGCCGGCGACCTTGTCGCCGAAGCACAGCACGCTGACCCGGCTGCCCTTGCGGATCGCCGAATCCCACCAATTGGGGCCGCGGCGATTGATCAGTTTTTCCAGCTCGGCTCCGGGGATGATGCCCTGATAGGCAGATCGCCAGGCTTCGTCATGGGTGGCGGCGACGGCGGAAGCATCCGCAGCCCTGGCCGGCCGAACCTCGATCAGCGTTGTGCTCATGACCGTGATCAAAGCAAGTCACGGGCGCGGCTTCAAGGTCCAACGTTAATTATCGGTTAACATGTGGATTTCCTGCATCACCGCGGACAGGATTGTGCCGGAATCGGACAGGCCGGGCGGTGCAGGGCGGTCGCGAACGGCTTTGCGATGGCGGACGAAAACGTTCCGCACTGCAGCGCCCGGGGATCGCCGGAAGATCACTCCGGCTTTCGCGCTGTTACTACGCGTGGCCGATGATCTCCCGCGCCGCCCGCTCACCCGAGTCCCTCGCGCCGTGGGCGGTGGAGAAGAATTGCGGCGAGGTGGCTTCGCCGGCGAAGAACAGCCGATCGTCGACCGGCGCGGCCAGCACCGCGCGGGCGCCGGCGTGGCCGGGCAATGCGTGCGAGTAGGAGCCGCGCGCGAACGGATCGTGCGTCCAGCGCGATTCCGCGAGCGGCTTGAGCTTGCGGCGGATGTCGTTGCCGAGCAGGCCGGCGATCTCGTCGATGCTCTGCGCCGCCAGTGCGCCGTCGCCGGCCTGTTCCAGTTCGCGGGCGAAGCGGCCGCCGAAAAATCCCTCGACGCCGTCGTGGCCGAACGGCCGCAAGTGATAAGTCCCGATCGCGGTGCGCATGGTCGCGCCGCGCAGATTGCCGTCGGCGGGAAAGTCGTTCGGATCGGATAGTTGCAGCATCACCTTGGCGTCGGCCCCGAGCGGTAGCCCGCGCGCCGCCGCGAGCTTGTCCGGCAGTTCGGGCGTGAAGCGGATCGCCTCGTCGGCGATCAGATTGGTCGGCACGGTGATTATCACCTTGCCGGCGGTGAGCGTGCCTTGCGAGGTTTCGAGCTTCACCTGCGGGCCGGAATGATCGATCACGCTGACCGCGCAATTCAGCGCGACCGGGCAGTGCGCGCCATAGGCCGCGATCAGCGCGCCGTAGCCTTGGCGAATCCGCCAGTTGATGCCGGTGTCGCGATAGGCCTCGACGTCCTTGACCGACACGCGGTCCAGTTCGGCGCCGTTGACCCAGGTCGACACCGCGTCGATCATCGCGTTCCAGCGATTGCCGGGCTCCAGCAACGTCGCAGCGGGCGCATCGGTCTTGCGCTTTGCGGCGCGCCAGACCCGCTCGTAGAAGGCGTCCAGCGCCTTGCCGAACGCGGCGCGCTCGCGCGGCGGAAACACGTCGCCGAAGCTGCGCTCGCTCCACGGCGGATGCGTGGTATCGATCTCGACGCCGAGGTCTCTGGCGATCCCGACGAACGAATTCTCGTCTGCCGAATGCAGCCAGCCGCAGCCGACATCGAAGGCGATCTCGGGCGTCACCATTCGGGTGAAGGCGCGGCCGCCGATCCGGTCGCGCGCTTCCAGCACGATCACCGACAGGCCGGAGTTCTCCAGCGTCCGCGCCGCGCCGAGGCCGGCCGCGCCCGCGCCGATGATGGCGATGTCGACGGAAGAGGGAAGGCGTTGCTGTGGCATGGTTCGAAGCTCTTACCATGTCGATCACGGCGCTTCGATGTCACCCACGCGTGCCCGACATGAAAATGCCCGGCACGAAGCCGGGCATTGATCATTCGGAGACTGTCGCCGATCGGATCAGGCGACGGCCTGCTTCGACTTCTCGGCGCGCTTGCGCTCATTGGCATCGAGGTGGCGCTTGCGCAGCCGGATCGACTTCGGCGTGATCTCGACCAACTCGTCGTCCTCGATATAGGCCAGCGCCTTTTCCAGCGTCATCCGGATCGGCGGGGTCAGGCGAACCGCCTCATCCTTCGAGGTGGTGCGGATGTTGGTGAGCTGCTTGCCCTTGAGCACGTTGATCTCGAGATCGTTGTCGCGGGTGTGCTCGCCGACGATCATGCCCTTGTAGACCTTCCAGCCGGGCTCGATCATCATCGGGCCGCGGTCTTCCAGCTTGAACATCGCATAGGCGACCGCCTCGCCCTGATCGTTCGAGATCAGCACGCCGTTGCGGCGGCCCTGAATCTCGCCGCGATACGGCAGGTAGTTGTGGAACAGCCGGTTCATGATGGCCGTGCCCTTGGTGTCGGTCATCAGTTCGCCCTGATAGCCGATCAGGCCGCGGGTCGGCGCGTAGAACACCAGCCGCAGCCGATTGCCGCCGGACGGGCGCATCTCGATCATCTCGGCCTTGCGCTCGCTCATCTTCTGCACGACGACGCCGGAGAATTCCTCGTCGACGTCGACCACGACTTCCTCGATCGGCTCCAGCAGCTGACCTTCCTCGTCGCGGGTCAGCACGACGCGCGGACGCGACACGCTCAGTTCGAAACCTTCGCGGCGCATGTTCTCGATCAGGATCGCGAGCTGCAATTCGCCGCGGCCGGACACTTCCATGGCGTCCTTGTCGGCGGCCTCGACCACGCGCAACGCGACGTTGCCTTCGGCTTCGCGCAGCAGGCGGTCGCGGATCAGGCGGCTGGTGACCTTGTCGCCTTCGGTGCCGGCGAGCGGCGAGTTGTTGACGATGAACGACATCGACACGGTCGGCGGATCGATCGGCTGGGCCTGGATCGGGGTGTCGACCGACGGATCGCAGAAGGTGTCGGCGACGGTGCCCTTGGTCAGGCCCGCGATCGCGACGATGTCGCCGGCTTCGGCGATATCGAGCGGCACGCGCTCGAGGCCGCGGAAGGCGAGGATCTTGCTGATCCGGCCGCTCTCGACCAGCTTGCCGTCGCGCGACAGCACCTTGACGGTCTGGTTCGGCTTCACCGTGCCGGACGCGATCCGTCCGGTGATGATGCGACCCAGATAGGGGTTGGCTTCGAGGATGGTGCCGAGCAGACGGAACGGACCTTCTTCCACCGACGGCGACGGGACGTGCTTCATCACCAGTTCGAACAGCGGACGCATGCCGTCTTCGTGGCTGCCGTCGGGCTTGTCCGACATCCAGCCGTTCTTGCCCGAGCCATACAGGATCGGGAAGTCGAGCTGCTCGTCGGTGGCGTCGAGCGCGGCGAACAGGTCGAACACTTCGTTGACCACTTCGGTGACGCGGGCGTCGGAGCGGTCGACCTTGTTGATTGCGACGATCGGCTTGAGGCCGAGCTTCAGCGCCTTGCCGACCACGAATTTGGTCTGCGGCATCGGGCCTTCAGCGGCGTCGACCAGCACGATCACGCCGTCGACCATCGACAGGATGCGTTCGACCTCGCCGCCGAAATCGGCGTGGCCCGGCGTATCGACGATGTTGATATGCGTGTCGTCCCACACCACCGAGGTGCATTTGGCGAGGATGGTGATGCCGCGTTCGCGCTCGAGATCGTTCGAGTCCATCGCGCGCTCGACCTGGCGCTGGTTGTCGCGATAGGTGCCGGACTGCTGCAGCAGCTTGTCGACGAGGGTGGTCTTGCCGTGGTCGACGTGTGCGATAATGGCGATGTTTCGGATGTTCATGGTTCTCTGTCGGGTCCTGCGGGCCTGGTGCCAGTCATCAGCGCGATCGCAGGCAAGCCGCGGAAGGCGCCCGAGGCGCGCCGCAATTTGCCTGTGCCTGAAACGCGCGGGGCAATTCCAAAAAACAGGCCCGGCCAAATGAGGGCCGGGCACTTGCACGCGTTGCGACGCAATATAACCAAAAACAGCGAAAAAACAATGACGATCGGGGATTTGTTGTTTTCCCGAGCGGCGCCCGAGGCTTGGCAGCGCCGAGCCTGACCGTCCCGTGACACCTCCCGTCATTGTCGCGCTTCGGCTTGGGGGCAGTCTTTCGATACCTCAGCTCAGCTTCATCGTGCCGGCAACGTTCGCAGCGCCCGTGCCACCTGCATTCAATCCAAGGCCGACCGGAAGGAGGGGGCGTGCGGGGCGCGCTTGCGGTCGAAAATGTAATGTTATAACATTACATCCAGCGTTGCTTCTGTTTCTCTTCCCCGAGGCTTCAAGCGATGGTTCAGACGCGTCCGGTCGCCCTGTCCGGATTATCCGGCGCAGCCCACTCGCTGATTCGGATGACTCCCGAGCGCGCTTGCGGACGGGCCGCCACGATCGATGAGGCCCCGGCGCGATCAAGGGTGCCGCCTTCGAACGACTTTTGGGGAATGCAGGGCCGCGTTCGTTGACAGTGTTTCGTTACTCCCGATACGGTGAACATCGACGGTTCCCGCAAGGGATCAATAGGGAATGCGGTGAGGATTCTCGCGAATCCAATTCCGCGGCTGCCCCCGCAACTGTAAGCGGCGAGCCTTTCGCCAAGCGCCACTGGGCTTCGAGCCTGGGAAGGCGGCGAAAGGCAGCGACCCGCGAGCCAGGAGACCTGCCGTCGTCGTGGTCACACGCGAGCACATTGGGCGGGGTGTCCTGGTGGGTGTCGAACTGCAGCCCGAATGGCTGCGGCGAGGCTTTCGTTCGCGGTGACGTACCACGTTAACCGCGAGTCCTTGATGTCTCCCTCCCAAACTGCTTCCGGGCGTAATCGTCGCCTGTTGTGCTCTGTCGCCGTTGTCGCATTGCTCTGGCCAACCAACGGCTGGACCCAGATCGCCGCCATCTCCCGCGGCCTCGATCCGATCGTGGTCGAGGGCCAGACCGCGCGCGCCGCCAAGCCGCGCGCCGCGACCCGATCCAGCGCCAGCGCGGCGCGTGCGCAGCGTGCTGCGACATCGCCGGCCGCGACCAATCCGGCCGCCACGCCGTCGCCGACAGCGTCGACCGCACCGACCTTCAACCTCGGCGCGCCGGCGAGCAGCGCCAGCCGACTCAACCTGACGCCGCTGCAGACGCCGGCGAGCGTCGAAATCATCAAAAGCGAGACCATCGCCGAGCGCGGCCAGCGCAATGTGATCGACGCGGTGACGCAGAACGCCACCGGCTTCACCGCGAGCCCTCAGCCCGGCAATGGCGGGTTGTCGTTCACCACCCGCGGCTTCGCCGGCAACGGCACGGTGATGTCGCTGTATGACGGCACGCGGATGTATGTCGGCGCCGGCACCATGACCTTCCCGTTCGACACCTGGACGGCGCAGCGGATCGAGGTGCTGCGCGGCCCGGCCTCGGTGATGTATGGCGAGGGCGCGATCGGCGGCGCCATCAACGTGATCTCGAAGAAGCCGCTCGCCATCCAGCGCAACGAGGCCGAGATCTCGCTCGACACCAATCTGACGCGGCGGCTCGCGGTCGACAGCGGGGGGCCGATCAACCCGAACGTCACCTACCGGCTGGCGGCGATCGGCAACATGTCCGACGGCTGGGTCGACCGCGACAATACCTCGAACGTCGCCGTTTCCGGCTCGGTGCGGGTGCAGGCCGCCGACAACCTCGCTTTTACGCTGAGCGAGGACTACGCCGATCGCAGCCCGTCGCGCTATTTCGGCACGCCGCTGGTGGGCGGCCGGCTCGACGAATCGCTGCGGTTCCAGAACTACAATGTCGGCGACGCCGGCATCCGCTATCGCGACAACTGGACCCAGCTCAAGACCGAGTGGGACGTCTCCGACAGCGTCTCGGTCAAGAACGTCAGCTATTATCTCAGCAGCCATCGCCACTGGAAAAACGTCGAGAGCTACGCCTTCAGCCCCACGACGGGAAACATCAACCGCAACTCCTATATCGAGATCTTCCACGATCAGGAGCAGATCGGCAGCCGAACCGACGCGACTTTCCGCGGCCATCTGTTCGGGCTCGCCAACCAGTTCGTGGCGGGCTTCGACGTCAACCGGATCGCGTTCACGTCCACCAACAACTCGCCTTATGCGGGCGCGTCGTCGGTCTCGCGGTTCAATTTCGATCCGGGCGCGTTCCTGCCTGTCAGCCCGACCCGGCCCGGCTTTCATACGCTGACCACGCAATACGGTGTGTTCGCCGAGAACCGCCTCAGCCTGACCGATCAGTTGGCGGTGGTCACCGGCATCCGTTCCGATCAGCCAACCGTCGAGCGCACCGACTTCCTGACGCCGTCGGCGAGCTTCGAGAAATCCTACTCGGCGCCGAGCTGGCGCGCCGGGCTGGTCTACAATCCGATCCCGGATTTTGCGATCTACGGGCAATATTCGACGGCGGTCGATCCGGTCACCAATCTGATCACCATGACGGGCGTCAATCGCGATTTCGCGCTGTCGACCGGCAAGCAGATCGAGGTCGGCGTCAAGCAATCGCTGGCCGGCGGCCGCGCCGAGTGGACGCTGGCGGGTTATCAGATCGTCAAGAACAATCTCCTGGCGCGCGATCCGCTCAATCCCGCCAACACCAACCCGCTGCAGATCGGCCAGCAATCCTCGCGCGGCATCGAGGCGTCCGCCGGGCTCATCGTCGTGGACGGGCTGCGGCTCGACGCCAACGTCGCCTGGCTGCGCGCCCAATATGACGACTTCACCCAGGTGGTCGGCGGTCGGGCCGTGAACTATGCGGGCAATGTGCCGGCCAATGTGCCGCAACTGGTCAGCAATATCTGGGCGACCTGGGCGTTCGCGCCGAACTGGTCGGCCAATGCCGGCGTTCAACTGGTCGGGCAGACCTTCGCCGACAACGCCAACACGCTGACGCGGCCGGCCTACGGCCTCGTCAATGCGGGCCTGAGCTGGAAGCCGGATACGGGGCAGACGCTGTCGCTGCGGATCTACAATCTTTTCGACACCGTCTACACGACGTCGGGCAACACCACGCAATGGATGCTCGGAATGCCGCGCACCGCGGAGCTCTCGTACAACGTCAAGTTTTGACGATGCGTCGCGTCGTTCGGCGGCTGAAGCGGTGGCTGTATCTCGGCCACCGCTGGCTCGGGATCGCGAGTTGCGTGCTGTTCGCGATCTGGTTCGTGTCCGGCGTGGTGATGATGTATGTCGCGTTCCCGAGCTTCGACACCCGGGAGCGCTGGGCGGCGCTGCCGGACCTCGCCTTGAGCAAGGTCCGGCTCGCCCCCGATCAGGCGATGGCGGCGGCGGAGCTGAAACGCTATCCGCGCGAATTGCGTCTGGTGATGCAGAACGATGAGCCGGTGTACCGGCTGCTCGGCGCGGACGGGCGGCGGCAGGCGATCTCCGCCGTCGATGGCCGCGTCCTCGGCGACATCACCGCCGAACAGGCTCTGGCGGTGGCGCGATCTCATCCCGCCGCCGTCGCGCCGCGTCTGCTCGGCGTCGTCGAGCGCGACCAATGGAGCGTGACCGCGCGGTTCGATCCGTTGCGGCCGATGTTCCTGATCGGGCTCGGCAACGACGCCGGCACCGAGCTTTACGTCTCGCAGCGGAGCGGCGAGATCGTGCTCGACACCACGCGCCACGAGCGGGTCTGGAACTGGCTCGGCGCGATCCCGCACTGGATCTATTTCACTGCGTTGCGCCAGGACGCGCCGCTGTGGCGGCAGGTGGTGATCTGGACCTCGGGGATCTGCGGTCTGGTCGCCGTCAGCGGGATCTGGATCGGTCTGTTGCGCGCCGGCCTGCGCCGCCGCTATGCGGCGGGCCGGATCACGCCGTATCGCGGCTGGATGGCGTGGCATCATCTCACCGGCCTCGTCGCCGGCGTGGTGGTGCTGACCTGGATGTTCAGCGGCTGGCTGTCGCTCAATCCGTTTGATCTGTTCGCGCGGCGCGGCGACGCCCGCGAGGCGCTGCAGCGCTATGCCGGCCACGATGCGCCGACCGTCGCGGCGGCGCTTCCCTCTCGCGATCGGCCGGGCGTGGTGGAAGCGCGCTTCATCTGGGTCGGCGGCGCGCCGCTGATGCTGCTGGCGCATCGCGCCGGATCGCAGAGCGTGGTCGATCCGACCAGCGGCGCATCGCGGACGCTGTCGCAGGACCGGATCTTCGCCGCCGCGTCGCAGCTCTTGCCCGAGACGACGATGACGCTGCAGCAGCGGCTCGATCAGCCCGACGTCTATTGGTACGCGCATCATCATCAGCGGGTGCTGCCGGTGCTGCGCGTCGGCTTCGACGACGTCGCGGAAACCTGGTTTCACCTCGATCCCCTCAGCGGTGAGATTCTCGGGCGCAGCGATCGCGGCTTGCGCGTCCGGCGCTGGCTGTTCAACGCGCTGCACAGTTTCGACTTCCCGCTGCTGCTGGCGCACCGGCCGGCGTGGGACATCGTGGTGATCGGCTTGTCGCTGGCGGGGCTGGTGGTGTCGATCAGCGGCGTCGTGATCGGCTGGCGGCGGCTCGTGCGCGGCTGACCGCGCCAGTTCTCACACCACCTGCGGCCGCGCCGGGCGAACAACCGGCGGCGCCGGCGGGATCGTCGACAGCAGGATCCTGCGATCGACCACCGCGTTGTGGAACTGCTCCAGCGCGATGCTGAAGGCGGTCAGCGACGCGCTGTCGATCGCGCCGTTCTCGTAGCAGGTCAGCGTATCGCGCAGGATGGCGTCCGCTTCGGTCTGCATCGCGTCGAGTTCGTCGGAAACATCGCAGCGCCGCGCCGCGGCCAGCATGTCGAGCAGCCGGTCGCGCTGCGAGACGTTGGTGTTACGCTCGTCCTTGCGCAGATAGCTGGCGAACCACGCGCCGAGCGAGCCCGTCGCCGACAATCCGATCAGCGAGAACCAGATCAGATCGCCGTAGCGATCGAGGAAGCTGCGTTCCTCGCCGTCGACATAGGCGGCGGCGCCGGCCTGCACCGGGATCACCGCATCCTTGTCGGTGTCCGGGGTTTCGATCATCGCCGCGAGCGGATTCTCCGAAATCACGTTCTGCCGCGCCGTGAACAGCTGCTGCGTGAAGGTGGCGATCGTGCTGTCGGACGCGCCCTCACGCGCGACGATGTAGTGCGAGAAGCTGATGGTCTTGATCTCGCTGTCCGGTCGCGCCGGAGCGCCGCCGAACGCGCCTGCCGGGATCGCGGCGGATTCGTAGGACGGATGATTGGCGGCGAGCGCCTCCGCCGAATCGATTCCGAGAAACACCGGCTCGGCCCCGCCATGCGCGGTGGCGGCCAGCGCCTCGCTGATCACCTTGCTGTTCAGCGGGCCGGCGGCGATGAAGGCGTCGACTTTGCGGTTCTGCGCCGCATCGGCGACGTCGGCGGTGGTGAGCTGGATGCTCTCGACCTTGGTCGGATCGACGCCGTATTGCTGCAGGATCACCCTGAGCAGTCCGGCATTGGCCTCGGTGCGGCCGATCACGCCGACGCGCTTGCCGACCAATTGGGTGATGCCGGTGAGACCCGGGACGGCCTTCTTGCGCTTGCCGCCTGCAGGCTTGCCCGGCGCCCACAGCACCGCGACGTTCTTGTGCAGCACCGCCACCGAGCGGGCGTTCCGCGGCACCGGCAGGTCACCGCGGATGACGGCGAGATCGGCGGCGTCGGTTCGGATCGCCGACGCGCTCGCCGCCGGTCCGTCGGTGACGACCGGGCGCATCCGGACATTGTTGCGATCCCGGTGAAACGCCTGTGCCAGCGCCTGAATCAGCCGCAGATCGTCGCCGCCTTGCGGCCCGACCGCGATCTTCAACGTCGCCGGCCGCATCGCGAAGTAATAGGCAGCGCTCACCGCGCCGATCAGCGCCAGGATGGCGGCCAGCGAGACCAAGGTCATCCTCCGGCGCACCGGGCGCGGAGAATTGTGCAGCAACGGGTCCACGCGCTCGGGCTCGTCCATCGACCGGGTGAACAATCGCTTGAAATCCATCCCCGGTCAGAACCCCCTATTAGCAGTTCCGAGACTGCCCGAGACTTTTCGTTTCGCTGTTCCATCCCGATATGGTGAACGGCGGGCGAAAAACGATCTGGCTCGCACTTTGTGGCCGAGTTCGGCGCGCAGCGGCGCGGGTCGATAAATTTGACGTGAGGAGAAACACCATGGTCGAGCGATTGGCGGCGGCGGAACGGCACAAGGCGCTGCAGGGCCTGCCTGGCTGGCGCGAGGTCGATGGCCGCGAGGCGATCGCCCGCATTTTCACCTTCAAGGACTTCAACGAGGCGTTCGGCTTCATGACCCGCGCGGCGCTGGTCGCCGAGAAGAACGACCACCATCCCGAATGGCGCAACGTCTACAAGACCGTCGAGGTGGTGTTGACCACCCATGACGCGGGCGGCGTCACCCGCCGCGACATCGACCTCGCGAGCGCGATGGACGCGATCGCACGGCAATTCGGCGCCGCCTGACGCCCGGCGAAGCTTGCGGCGGGGCCGGCAAATCCCCAAATCTGCATGGATCGACGACTGCATTCCGCAGCGGCGGAGGAGTTCCGATGACGACAGAACATAGTGTGGGTTTCGAGCCTGCCGACAAGCTCGCGCAGGATCCCGAGACGCTGCGCCGGCGGTTCTGGCACAAGATCAAGCGGGTGGCGGTGCATCTGCCGTTCGCCGAGGACATCCTCGCCGCCTATTATTGCGCGTTCGATCACCAGACACCGCGGCACGTCCAGGTCGCGCTGCTCGGCGCCATCGCCTATTTCGTGCTGCCGTTCGATTTCATGCCGGACATCCTGCCGATCCTCGGCTTCACCGACGACGCGGCGATCCTCGCCACCGCGATCCGCATGGTGGCGAGCAACATCACGCCGACGCATCGCGAAGCCGCCCGAACTGCGATGCGGCGGGGCCTCGAGGAACAAGCCTGACGGCTCGGCTTCGGTCTGCGCCTCACTCCGTCTCCATCATCCGACGCAGCACGCGGGTCGCCATCGCGGCCTTTTCGGCAATGGCCTCCGGCGTGAGCGGCCGCTCGGTGCCGAGCAACGTCTGCAGCGGACTGATTCCGATCAGCACCGAGAAGAACACGTTGATCAGCATCGCCATGTCGTCGCGGCGCAGGATGCCGCGCGCCGCCGCCTGATCGAAAAACCGGGTCACGCCCAGCACCACCGGCAGCCGGCCGCTGGCGTCGAGTTCGCGCGCCACCGCGCCGTCGCCGCGGCCGCCTTCGGCGATCGCCAGCCGATACATCGCCATCCGCTCCGGATGCAGAAACTCGGCGAGAAACGTGGCGCCGAACTGCTGGATCGTGGTGAGGAACTGCTCACGATCCTGCGGCGCCGGCAGGTCGGGCGAGGGCTGCATCTTGAGGCTGCCGTAGCGGATCAGAGCCGTCAGAATGTCCTGCTTGGTGGCGAAGAATTCGTACAGCGTCCGTTTCGAGGTCCGCGCCCGGCGGACGATCTCGGCGGTGGTCGCAGCCTCGAAGCCCTTCTCGACGAAGATCTCGAAGGCCGCCTCCAGGATCGCCGCCCGCCGCGGGTCGGCGGATTTTTTTTCTTGTTCAATCAGATCATTAGGCATCGTTGTCACAGGTCTTGAGATTCCGGTACCATTCAGTACCGATCTTGCTATAAATTCGGTACCCGATGGTACCGAAACGTGGCCCGGCGTCAATGTTGCGGCGTCGCCAAGGCTTCAGCGCCAGGGTCCATGATCAGCCCGGAGGCAACGATGCAGACCTTCCTGACGGTGAAACTGGTGCTGGCGCCGTTCGCGCTGTTCTGGGCGCTGCTTGCAACGCATCACCCGGATTGGGCGATCGGCGCAGGGCTGTTGCTGTCGCTGATCGGCAATGGCTGGCGCGCCTATCGGGGCGAATTGTTCGTGCTCGAAGCCGGCGGCCTCGTGCTGTTTCTCGGCCTTGCCGGATTGCTGATCGCAGCCCCCGATCTGGTTGCATCCAACGCGCTGTGGCTGTCCTTCGCCGGCCTGTCCGCGATCAGCGCGCTCAGCCTGCTGGCGCGCCGTCCGTGGACCGCGGACTATGCCCGCGCCGCCTATCCGGACAATGCCGGCACGCCGCAATTCTTCGTCATCAACGCCGCGATCACCGCGTTGTGGGCGGTGCTGTTCGGCGCGATCGCCGCCTGCCGCTATTCCGACGCGCCGGGCGAAGTGATCACCGCGATCGTCACGGCCGGCGCGCTGATCTCGATCTTCGGGCCGAAGCTTGCGATCCGCTTGGTGCTGCGGCGGCTGGCGGCCTCGCAGGAAACCTTCCGCTGGCCGGCGCCGTCCTTCGCCAAGGAAGACACCGCGGACGACGGCGCCGATTGCGACGTCGCGGTGATCGGCGCCGGCATCGGCGGGTTGACGGCGGCCGCATTGCTCGCCGACGCGGGCCTCAAGGTCAAAGTATTCGACCAGCACGTCGTCGCCGGCGGCTACTGCCACAGCTATCTGCGCAAGGCGCATCATCGCAACAGACCGGTGGTGTATCGCTTCGACGCCGGGCCGCATGACTTCTCCGGCGTTCATCCGGGCGGACCGTTCAACAGCCTGCTGCAACGGCTCGGCGTCGCGGACCGGCTGCAGTGGGAGCGGGTGACCCACAGCTTCCATCTGGCGGGCGGCGCGATCGACGTGCCGCCGGACTGGCGGGACTATGTCGCCGTGCTCGGCAAGAAATTTCCCGACAGCGCCGGCGGCATCGCAACACTGTTCGACGAGATCAAGGCGATCTTCGACGACATGTTTTCAACCGCCGCGAGCCGCGGCGGCGTTCCCGGATCGCCGGCGACGATCGACGAGTTGCTCGCCTTTCCGCGCGCGCATCCGCACGCCTACAAATGGATGGACAGGCCATTCGCCGACCTCGTCGCGGCGCATGTCAGTGACCCCAGTGCCGTGGGATTCATCAATGCGTTGTCCAGCTATATCGGCGACGGCAGCGAGCCGCCGAGCTGTGCACGGATGGTGCCGATCTTCGGCTACTACTTCCATGGCGGCTCCTATCCGCGCGGCGGCTCAGGCGTCGTCGCCGACGCGCTGGTCGACGCGATCGCGGCGCGCGGCGGCGTGGTCCGGCTGAAGACGGCGGTCAAGCAGATCCTGGTCGAGAATGGTCGCGCCAGCGGGGTGGTGCTGGCCAATGGCAACACGGTGCGCGCCCGCGCGGTGATCTCGAATGCCGACATGAAGCGCACGTTGATCGAACTGGCGCCGCCGGATGCGCTGCCGCGCGGCTATCGCGACGATCTCGCCAAAGCGGCGCCGGCGAATTCCTGTTTCAGCGTGCATCTCGGCGTCGATTTCGTGCCGGAGCTTCGTCCATCGACGCATCTGCACGCGCCGATGCAACTCGGCATTGCGATGATGTCGAAGCTCGATCCCTCCGCCGCGCCGGCCGGCCATTCGATCCTGTCGCTGATCGCCTTGGTGCCGCACGCGGAGGCGCAAAGCTGGTTTCCAAACCAGGGCGGCGGCAACGACTGGAAGGAGTGGCGGCGTTCGGAGGCGTATCTGCGGCGCAAGGAAGAACTCGGCGACCGGATGGTCGCCGCCGCCGAAACGGTGATCCCCGGCCTGTCGCAGCATATCGTCTACCGGACCGATGCAAGCCCGGTGACGTATGCCCGCTACGACTGGGCCAGCGCCGGCTCGATCTACGGGATGTCGAGAGCGGGACAGTTGAAGGGATCGAAGTCGCCGCTGCGCAATCTGGTGATCGCCGGCGGCGGTAATAGCGGCGCCGGCGTCGAGGCGGTGGTGATCTCCGGCGCAAATGCCGCCGAAGCGCTGCTGCCGGGATTGCTGAGCCGGCCGGCCTCAGCCGCAGGCGTTCGACAAGCCGCTGTCATCGCGCCGGTGCTGACGCCGGCGTAGCGCGGAGGCCGCAGGGCGGGCTAGCAGGCTGTTGAAGAAGTCCTGCATTCAATGGGATTGAAGGCTGCAGTCGTTCGACATGCGACGGCTTCAGCTTTGAGTGCGGATGGCCTCGCTGTCTTGGGGAGCTTCACGCCGCTGCTCCCA